>LNFM01000403.1_pt1 | contig 211939 bp, 209 predicted proteins | sample 596031 | NCBI WGS metagenome assembly LNFM01 (sample SAMN04254537, study PRJNA301005) | activated carbon metagenome | isolation source: dual media filters at the Ann Arbor, Michigan drinking water treatment plant | place: USA: Ann Arbor
ACTTCAGGCCCTTCATGTCGGCCACGGTCTTGATTTCCTTGCGGTACCAGCCGCCCATCTGCGCGCCGGTGTTGCCCATGGGGAAACTGGTGAAACCGTAGTTCGAATAGAACTCGCGCATCAGCTTCAGGCCATTGCCGTCGTATTGCCAGGCCGTCATCTGGCGGCTGTTCAGGCCGAAGGGAATGGCGCAACCCAGCGCGAAGGCGTCGTTCTTGCCGAAGTAGTAGTAGGGCGCGGTGTGGCCCATCTCGACGGTGCCGTTCTGCACCGCGTCGACCAGACCGGGCATCGGCACCAGTTCGCCAGCGGCGTGGGTGGAGATCTCGAACTTGCCGCCGGTCATTTCCTTGACCTTCCTGGCGAAGGTGTCGGCGGCACCAAAAATGGTGTCCAGCGCCTTGGGAAAGCCCGAGGTCAGGCGCCAGCGGATGTTGGCTTGCGCGTGCACGATGGCCGGTGCGGTGCCGGCAGCCAACACGCCTGCGATGCCGGCGCTGCGAACGAAGGAACGACGTTCCATGTGTGTATCTCCTGTCAGGGACCAGTGGTGAAATTGAAGGGTCAACGGCGCGCGATTCTAGGAGTCGGCCCTGGCCGATCCGGGCGGGTTTACCCGCTCGGCCCAGTGCTCGCCGCCCCTTGCAAACGAGAAGCCTCCGGCAGTGTGCGCAGGCCAGCTAAACGGAAGCTGAAATCAGGGAAAGCACCATGCGGGTCGCCCCGCAAACCGGCTTCAGGAGCCGGCGAGCTTCATGCGGGAGACGAGCACCGAACCCACGGTCTTGCTGCCTTGGGTGTAGGCATCGGCACCGATGGCGGTGATGTCCTTGAACATCTGCCGCAAGTGACCCGCGATGGTCACTTCATGCACCGGGTAGGCGATCTGGCCGTCTTCAACCCAGAAGCCGGCGGCGCCGCGTGAATAGTCGCCGGTGACGTAGTTGACACCCTGCCCCATCAACTCGGTGACGAAGAGGCCACGGCCCAGCTTCGCGAGCATCTTGTCCAGCGTGTCGCCGGGTCGTGTGCGGCGGCTGCTCATGCGCAGGTTCTGCGAGCCGCCGGCATGGCCGGTGGTTTTCATGCCGAGCTTGCGCGCCGAGTAGCTGGACAGGAAGTACCCCTGAACCACACCCGCGTCGACCACACGGCGGGCACGCGTGCGCACACCTTCATCGTCGAAGGGCGCGCTGCCCTTGCCTTTGGCTTCGTGCGGGTCTTCGTCGATGTCGATGTGCTTGGCCAGCACGGGCTGGCCCAGGCAGTCGACCAGGAAACTGGCCTTGCGGTAGAGCGATCCACCCGAGGTGGCCTGCACGTAGGCGCCCAGCAGGCCGGCCGCCACGGTGGACTCGAACAGCACCGGCACCTGCCCCGTGGGCACGCGGCGCGACTTCAGCCGCGACAGCGCACGTTCGGCGGCATAACGCCCCACCACCTCGGGGCTGGCCAGGTCGGCTGCGTCGCGCATGCTGGTGTACCAGCCGTCGCGCTGCATGTTCTTGCCCTTGCCGGCGATCGGCGAGACCGAGATGTAGTGGCGCGAACTGGCGTAACCGCCGCGAAAACCGCGGCTGTTGCCGGCCCAGAAGTGCGCCTGCTGCGCCGACACACCGGCACCTTCGGAATTGGTGATGCGGCGGTCCACCGACAGCGCCGCGTCTTCGCAGCGGCGCGCCAGCTCGGCGGCCTGCGCGGCGTCCACGGCCCAGGGGTGGAAGAGGTCCAGCTCACGCGCCACCTCGGCCGGCGTGGCCAGGTCGGCCGCGTCGGGCAGGCCGGCCGCGGGGTCTTCGGCCGTGAAACGTGCGATGTCGTAGGCTGCCTGCACGGTCTGCTTCAGCGCCGCCGGCGAAAAGTCGGACGTGCTGGCGTTGCCGCGCCGTTGCCCCAGGTAGACGCTGACGCCCAGGCTCTTGTCGCGGTTGCGCTCGACGTTTTCCAGCTCACCCTTGCGCACCGACACCGACAGGCCCACGCCTTCGGAGACCTCGGCCCCCGCGTCACTGGCACCCAGCTGGCGGGCCAGCGACAGCGTGTCTTCGACGATCTGCTGGAACTGCTCGGTGCGGAAGGCAAAACCGCTGTCGCGGCTGGAAGATACGCTGGAATTGGCGCTGGAAGGGGAAGTCATCGGCAGGGGCGCCTTCGGCAGATTCGGCTGGCGGGAATGCGCACTTATGATACCGGCCACCCCCAACGCAGACCGAAAGCACAGTCCCATGGCCCGCAGAGCCGCACCGCATCGCGGCATCGACGTTCACTACGGCGAGCCGCTGGCCTTCGACGAAGACGGTGCACCCACACGCCCCAGCCGCACCCGCCTGAAGCAGCAGTCGCAAGACCTGCAGACGCTGGGCGTGGCCGTCGCCGAGTTGTCAGCCGACCGCCTGGCCGCCATCGACATGCCCGAGGCGCTGCGCGAGGCCATCGAGCAGTTCCGCCGCACCAAGAGCTTCGAAGGCAAACGCCGCCAGATGCAGTACGTGGGCAAGCTGATGCGCAGCGCCGACGAAGAGGCGCTGCGGGAAGCCGTGGCCGCCGCCACGCTGGGCAGCGCCAAGGACACCTTGGCCCTGCACGAAGCCGAACGCTGGCGTGCCGAGCTGATCGCCGACGACGAGGCGCTGACACGCTGGATGCTCGATCACCCACAAACCGACAGCCAGCAGCTGCGCAGCCTGGTGCGCGCGGCGCGGCGCGACAGCGCCGGGCTGACCCCCGAGTCGCGCCAGCCCAAGAGCCACCGCGAACTGTTCCAGCTGATCAAACCGCTGCTGCAGGCATGAACGAGAGCTTGGAGACCGTTTGCATCGGCCTGGTGTCGGTCAGCGACCGCGCTTCCAGCGGCGTCTACCAGGACAAGGGCATCCCGGCACTGAAGGACTGGCTGGGTCGTGCGGTGCAAAACCCCATCGAATGGCACGAGCGGCTGATTCCCGACGAAGAGGCGCAGATCAGCGCCGCCCTGATCGAACTGGCCGACACGGCCAAGTGCGACCTGGTGCTGACCACCGGCGGCACCGGTCCGGCACTTCGCGACGTGACACCCGAAGCAACGCTGGCGGTGGCTCACAAGGTGATGCCGGGTTTTGGCGAGCAGATGCGGCAGATCAGCCTGGCCTTTGTGCCCACGGCCATCCTGTCGCGCCAGGTGGCGGTGGTGCGCGGCTCATCGCTCATCATCAACCTGCCGGGGCAGCCCAAGTCGATCGCGGAAACGCTGCAGGGCCTGCCGCAAGCCACACCGCCGGTGCACGGCATCTTTGCCGCTGTGCCCTATTGTGTGGACCTGATCGGCGGCGCCTACATCGAGACCGACGACACCGTGTGCAAGGCCTTCAGGCCGAAAAGCGCGGTCAGGCCGCGGCCGGCCTGACACGTCGGCTTCCGCGCCCTACTTCACCAGCCGGTTCAGACCTTCTGCGTCGAAGACCTCGGTGGTCTGCGCGTCTTGCGGCACACAGTCGCCCAGCGGCAGCTCGCGCGACCGGGCCGACAGCTTTTCGATGGCCTGCCACAGCAGCATGATCTGGTGTTCGTGACCCGAGGCGTTGTCGATCAGGCCCTTCATGGCCTGCGACACCGGGTCGTCGCCCTGTGTGACGCCGTAGGCCGAAAAGCCCATCTTCGCGGCCGCCGCTTCACGGGCCGCGTCCACGCTGGCCACGATGATGCGCGCCGGGTTGCCCACCGCGGTGGCCCCGGGCGGCACCGGCTTGACCACCACCGCACTGCTGCCGATGCGCGCGCCGTCGCCCACCGTGAAACCACCCAGCACCTGCGAGTTGGCGCCGACGATGACGTCACGCCCCAGCGTCGGGTGGCGCTTGGCACCCTTGGCCAGCGAGGTGCCACCCAGCGTCACACCCTGGTAGATGGTGCAACCGTCGCCGATCTCGGCCGTTTCGCCCACCACCACGCCCATGCCGTGGTCGATGAACACCCGGCGGCCGATGGTGGCGCCGGGGTGCAGTTCGATGCCGGTGAGGAAGCGGCCGATGTGCGAGGTGAAACGTGCCATCCAGCGCCAGCCATGCCGCCAGAACCAGTTGGCCCGGCGGTGCAGCACCAACGCATGCAGACCCGGATAACAGGTCAGCACCTCCCAGGTCGACCGCGCGGCGGGGTCGCGTTCAAGGATGCAGCTGATGTCTTCACGCAGTCGGGCAAACATGGAAAGGGTCCTTGGCAGGCCGAGTCAGTGTACCCAGCGCCCATCAATCCTGCTGGCCACGGCCACGGTCGCCCATCTTGCGGGCTATGCCACGCAGGATATGCACCTCTTCCTGCGTGAGCTGCGCGCGGTTCAGCAACTGGTTCAGGCGCGGCATCAGCTTCTTGGGCGCTGTGGGGTCGAGAAATCCGATGCCCTCGAGCATGCCGCGCCAATGTTCCAGCAAGCCGTCAACGGCCGCGCCATCGGCCAGCTGAGCGTCCACCGTGCGTGGCAACACCGCAAAACCGCCGAGGGCCAGGCGCCATTCGTAGGCGATGACCTGCACCGCCTGGGCCAGGTTCAGCGAACCGTAGTCGGGGTGCGCCGGAATCGACAGGCAGGCATGGCATCGGTAGACATCGTCGTTGGCCATGCCGGTGCGCTCGGGCCCGAAAACCACGGCCACGCGGTGTGCGCTGGAGGCCAGGGCTGCGAAGTGCGGGCGCGGCGCGAAGGTGGGCGGGCCGAAGTCACGCGGGGTCATGGCGGTGGCGCAGGCCCAGGTGATGCCATCGAGCGCATCGGTCAGCTTGTCCACCACCCGCGCGTTTGCCAGCACGTCGGTCGCGCCGCTGGCCATGGCCAGCGCTTCGTCGTGCACCAGCACGTCGGCAAAACGCGGCCGCACCAGCACCAGGTCACCGAAACCCATCACCTTCATCGCACGCGCCGCGGCGCCCACATTGCCGGCGTGGCTGGGCTGGACAAGCACAAAACGGGTGGTGTCGGGTGTGAAGTCGGGTGTGGGATCGGGCATGGGCCTCAAGTGCCGCTTCGGGGGCGCTCCAGCTAAAATGCGGGGCTTATCGCGTGGGGGCCATTGTCACCGCGCCGCTCTTTACCCCCTTCAACGCACCCAGCCCCAGGCCGCCCATGTCGCAAGCGCTCCATCCCATGCTCAACATCGCCATCAAGGCGGCGCGTGCAGCAGGTTCCATCATCAACCGCGCGGCGCTCGACCTGGACGTGCTGAAGGTGGGCACCAAGGGCCCCAACGACTTCGTCTCGGAAGTCGACCGCCGGGCTGAAGAAGTCATCATCCAGACCGTGCTCGAAGCCTACCCGGGCCACGGCATCCTGGCCGAAGAGTCGGGCCGCGAACACGGCGCCCGTGACAGCGAATACGTCTGGATCATCGACCCGCTGGACGGCACCACCAACTTCCTGCACGGATTCCCGGTCTACGCCGTGTCCATCGCGCTGGCCTACCGCGGCCAGGTGCAGCAGGCCGTGGTCTACGACCCCACGCGCAACGACCTGTTTTTTGCCAGCAAGGGCCGCGGTGCCTTCCTGAACGACCGCCGCCTGCGCGTGAGCAAGCGCACGCGCCTCAGCGACGCCCTCATCGGCACCGGTTTCCCCTTCCGCAAGGGCGACAACTTCAAGCGTTATGTGAAGATGTTCGAAGAGGTGATGCAAAGCTGTGCCGGCCTGCGCCGGCCCGGCGCGGCCGCGCTGGACCTGTGTTACGTGGCCGCCGGCTACTACGACGGCTTCTTCGAAACGGGCCTGCAGCCCTGGGACGCGGCCGCCGGCTCGCTGATCATCACCGAGGCCGGTGGCCTGATCGGCAACTTCACCGGTGAAAGCGACTACCTCTACCAGCGCGAGGTGGTGGCCGGCAACCCGAAGGTGTACGGGCAACTGGTGCAGATCCTGGCGCCCTACACACGGGTGATCAAGGAAGACGCCGCTGGCGAGCCTGCCATGGCCAGCACAGCCGCCGCCGGCGCCGATGCCACCGCGGCCTTCGTGGCCGCTGCCGAAACGGCCAGGCCTGCGCTCAAGCCGGCTGTGCGCATCCGCCGGCCCGGCGCACCCGCGGGCGACGACGCACCGATGTGACCACGCGGCGCGACAACACCGTGCCGCAGCCCAAGCCCTGACCTCTAGCCCGCCACCGCCAGCACCCGCTGAACCAGGCCCGCCAGCTCCTCGAGCGTGTTTTCCTTCTTCATCAGCGCCCGCACACCCAGGCGCTCGGCACGTTCGCTCAGGTCCTGCGTGATGTAACCCGAGCTGATGATGACCGGCAGGCCAGGCCGCAGGGTCTGCAGCGCTTCGGCCAGGTCCAGTCCGGTCAGGCCCGGCATGTTGAAGTCGGTGAGCACCAGGTCGACAGCGAACTGCGGCTGCCGCATCAGCGCCAGCGCCTGATCCGCGCCGCTGCACACCGTGACGCGGAAGCCCGCTCGCTGCAGCAGCCGCTCTGCCAGCACGACCAGCACCTCGTCGTCGTCCACCACCAGCACGTGCTGGCCCTGACCCTGCTGCTCGTCCGGGCGCAGCGCGGGGGCGTCGATCGGGCCCGTGCTCTCGCTGGCCAGGGGAAAGTACAGGTGGAAGGTGCTGCCGCGACCGGCCTCGCTGTCGACCGAGATGGCGCCGCCGTGGCCACGCACGATGCCGTGCACCACGGCCAGTCCGAGGCCGGTGCCCTTGCCCACCGGTTTGGTGGTGAAAAAAGGGTCGAAGATGCGCTGACGGGTGGCCGTGTCCATGCCCACGCCGTCGTCACGGACCCACCAGTGCACCACCCCGTGCGGAGCCGGCAGCGGCATGGGCGGCACACCGGCGGCGCCGGGTGGCAGCAAGGCCAGCCCGACCTCGACGTGGCCGCGGCTCTGGGGCAAGGCATGCCAGGCGTTGGTGCACAGGTTCAGCAGCACCTGCTGCAACTGCGTGGCGTCGGCCTCGATGCGCAGCGGTGACGCCGGCAGGTGGCAGGCCAGCTGCACCGAAGCCGGCATCGTGGCACGCAACAGCGCCAGCGTCTCTTCCACCACCGGTTGCAGCGCCTGCGCCTCCAGCTGCTGTGGCTTGCTGCGGCTGAATGCCAGGATCTGCTGCACCAGGCTGCGTGCGCGCAAGCCGGCCTTCTGGATCTGGTCCAGGCTGACCTGGGCTTCGTGCCCGGCCGGCAGGTCTTCGCGAGCCAGCGCGACATTGCCCAGGATGGCCGCCAGGATGTTGTTGAAGTCGTGTGCGATGCCACCGGCCAAGGTGCCGATGGACTCCATCTTCTGCGCCTCCCGCAACTGTCCTTCGAGGTCACGCCGCTGCGTCTCGGCATGTTTGCGATCGGTGATGTCGCGAACCAGGGCGATGAAACGCGGCAACTCGCCCGAGGGGGTGGCTTTGCTCGACACCGAGAGTTCGAACCAGTGTGTCCCGTCCGGCAGTGGCAGTTCGTACTGCAGGCCATGCGAGCGGCCCTGCGTGTGGGCCTCTTGCAAGGCCGCCTCGATCACCGCCAGGGCTTCGGCCGGCAGGAAGTCCATCAGGCGCCGCCCCAGGAAACTGTCGGGGGGCGCAAACAGCAGGTCCGCACGGGGCGAGTGCTGGCCGTGCACACGGCCTTCGAGGTCGACGTCGAACAGCAGGTCGGGCACTGCGTCCAGCGTGGCCGCGAGCTCCTGCTGCGCGGCCAGCACCTGCGCCTGTGCCAGCCTGCGGCTGGTGACGTCGCGCTGCACCGCCACGAAGTGGCTGATCTGGCCGTCACCCCCCATGAGTGGCACGATTTCCATCTCGATCCAGTAGCTGCGACCGTCTTTGCCGTAGTTCACCACCTCGGCCTTCACACCGTCGCCGGCCGTCAGCGCCGTGCGGATGCGCGCCAGTTCAGCCGTGTCGGTCAGCGGACCCTGCAGGAAACGTGGCGAACGACCCAGCACCTCTTCACGCCGCCAGCCCGTCAGCTTCTCGAAGGCCGTGTTGACGAAGACAATGCGCGGCCCCGGATCGACTATCGGTGTCGCATCGGTGATCAGCACGACATCGTTCAGGTGTTCGATGCTGGTCTGCAGCAGCTGCAGTTGCTGCTGCGCACGGTGCTGCTCGCTGAGGTCCTGGATCGCACCCTGCAAGGCCATGACCTGGCCCGCCCCGTTCAGCACCGGTTCGCACAGCACGCGCAGTTGGAGCAGCCTGCCGTCGCCGGCCTGGAAGCCGACCTCTTCGTCCATCGCGTCGCCTTGGGCCAGGCAGGCATGCAGACGCTGCTGCAGGCGGTCGCGGTCGCTGACGTTGACCCGCTGCAACCAGTTGTCCAGGTCGGGCGCCGGGCCGGCGGGCAGGCCCAGCAGCATCGCGGACTCGGGCGTCAGCGTGAGCCGGCGCGAGGGTGTCTCCAGTCGCCATCCGCCCAGCTTGGCCATGCGGCTGACCATGCGCAAACGCACTTCGCTGGCCTGCAGGGCCACCTGGGCGTCCTGGCGCTCGGTGATGTCGGAAAACGTCACCACCACCTGCTTCAGCTCACCGGCAGACCCCAGCACGGGAAAGGCACTGCACAGGGCCCACATCGGCTGCGCCAGGTCGGGCCGCCGAAGCCCGACGACCAGGTTGGACACCGGGCCGCCGCTGGCAATGACCTGGTTGACAGGGAAACGCGACAGGGCCATCTCGCTGCCGTCTTCTTCCAGGAAACACCAGGCGGGGTCGACGGCCTGCCTGCCCTGCAACTGTTCGATCGAAAGCCCCAGGATGCGGCTCGCCGACGGGTTGGCGCTGACGATGCGGGTGTCGGGTGTGTGCACCACCACGCCGGAACGCAAGGCGTTGAGCAACTCGCGCGAGGTCTGTTCACTTTCGCGCAGCATCTGCACCATGCGGTAGTGCTCGGTGACGTCGCTGAACACCAGCACCACGCCAGTGATGCGGCCGCCGGCGTCACGGATGGGTGCCGCACTGTCGGAGATCTGGACTTCACGGCCATCACGTGCGACCAGCACGGTGTCATTGGCCAGGCCCACGGTCTGGCCCAGCGCCAGCACCCGGGCCACCGGGTCGACCAGGGTCTGGCCCGTGCCGGCCGCATGGATGCGAAACACCTCGTGCAGTGGCAGTCCGCAGGCTTCGCCCAAGGTCCAGCCCGTCATGCGTTCGGCCGCCACGTTCAGGCGTGTGATGCGGCCTTGGGCGTCGGTGGCAATCACCGCGTCGCCGATGCACTGCAAGGTGGTGGCCAGGCTCTCTTCGTTTTCCCGCAGCGCTTGCTCGGCCCGCATGTGGTCGCTGATGTCCATGTGCGTGCCCACCAGCCGCAGCGCGCGACCGCTGGCGTCACGCTCGACGACACGGCCACGGTCCACCACCCACACCCAGTGGCCCAGCCGGTGCCGCAGTCGGTAGGTGGCCTGGAAGTTCGGGCTCAGGCCTTGCTCGTGGGCCGCCTGCAGGGCCACCACCCTGTCGCGGTCGTCCGGGTGCAGGCGGTCCGACCAGGCGGTCTCGGTGGTGAGCGATCCGTTGGGTTCTTCACCCAGCATCGTGTACCAGCGCGAGTTGACGTTGCACCGGCCGCTGACCAGGTCCAGGTCCCACAAGGCGAGTTCCGCGCCGGCCAGCGCGAGTTCCAGGCGCTCGGCGGCGAGTGCACGCTCACGCTGGCTGGCTTGCCGCTGCAAACGGCGTTCGTGCTGGCGGCGCTGCACCGTCACCAGGGCCAGCACACTGGCCAGCGCCACCAGCAGACCCATCGCCACCAGCAAGTCGGTGCGTTGCCGCCATGCGGCGTGCAGGGCCTCGGTGCTGCGGCTGACGGCCAGCACCAGCGGCCTGTCCATCTGCAGGTCGGGTGGCTGCACCGTGCGCTGCGCGATGAGCCTGTGTTCACCGTCGACCAGAACGCGCCCTTGCAGCACGCTGGTGGCCTGTCCCGCCTGCACGTGGCGCGTGAACATCGAGTCGGACCGTGCCAGATCGGCGCCCGCCACCTGCAGGGCCGACGGGTTGGCCACCATGCCCACACCATCGCCATGGGCGATCGCAGCCCACATGTCAGGCGCGTAGCGCACGCTGCCCAGCAAGGTCTCGAAGTAGCTCGGGTCCAGGGTCGCCACCACTTGCCCGCGGGCCCGGCCCTCGGGCCCCGGCACCAGCAAAGACAGGTTCATCGACCACAGGCCAGGCGCTGCGCGAAAGGGCGGCGCCAGGCGCAGGGTGCCGTCGGCCAGCAGCGCGCTCACATCGCGCACCAGCGCGACGTCCGGCAAGTCGGTGCCGGGCCCGCCAGGTCGGTTGCTGGCCAGCGTGGCGCCCGTGGCGTCGAGCCAGCTCAAGGCACTGACACCCGGCATCACGGCAGCCACTTCCGCCAGGCGCCGGCTGGCCCGCGCCGTGGCTTCACTGGTCAGCGGCCCGTCGCTGGCCTGGTAGTCGGCCGACTGCGCCAACAGCGCCGCCCGGGTGGCCCGCAACTGGCGCACGAGGTTGGCTTCGACGGTACCGGCCTGGCCGGCCAGGCGCTGGCTTTCCGCCGCTGTGGTGGCACGTCGGTCTTCGGCGCGCTCCATCAGAAGCAGCGTGCCCGCGCCGACCAAGGCCAACGCCAGCCATGCACGCTGGCGCCAATGGAGGCTTGTCTCTTGCGGTACAACCATCGCCACTCCAGGACCACCTGCAACAAGGGTACCACCGGGGCGCCGCGAAGCCGCCAGTCTGCGTGGCACGCACCGCGGCAGTGCGCGACCGAGGGCAGGCGACCGTTGGCCACGGCTGGGGACGTGGACCGCGAAGCGGCGTCGGCAGTCCCCTAACATCGCGACCTCGATGCCCCAAGCCACCTTGCCCGTGCGGCCCCACCCCAGCGACTCTGCGAGCCACACACCTGTCATGGCGCAATACCTGCGCCTGAAAGCCGAGCACCCCGACACCCTGCTGTTTTTCCGCATGGGTGACTTCTACGAGCTCTTCTTCGACGACGCGCGCAAGGCCAACCGCTTGTTGGACATCACGCTCACCACCCGGGGCCAGAGCGCGGGCGAACCAGTCGTGATGGCGGGTGTGCCGGTGCACTCGGTGGAAGGCTACCTGGCGCGCCTGATCAAGCAAGGCGAAGCCGTGGCCGTGGCCGAGCAGGTGGGCGACGTGGCCACCGCCAAGGGCCCGGTCGAGCGCAAGGTGGTGCGCGTGGTCACGCCCGGCACGGTGACCGACAGCGAGCTGATGGCCGAACGGGCCGACACGCTGCTGCTGGCGCTGCACAAACAGCGGCGCAAGGCGGCTGATGGCCGGCCCGGTGGATTTGTCTGGGGGCTGGCCTGGCTGGGGCTGTCGAGCGGCCAGCTGGGTCTGGGCGAGTGCAGCGAAGCCGAACTCGGCCGTTGGCTGGCGCGCCTGGCACCGGCCGAGGTGCTGCACGACGGCAGCGTGCTGCCCGACGCCGTGCTGCAGCTGCGCACCGCATGCACCGCCAGGCCCGAGTGGCAGTTCGACAGCGCGCTGGGCGAGCGCAAGCTGCGTGAACAGCTTCAGGTCGCCACGCTGGGCGGCTTCAATGCGCAGGACCTGCCAGTGGCCCACGCCGCCGCCGCTGCCTTACTGAGCTTTGCAGAACACACCCAGGGCCAGGCCTTGGCGCACGTTCGAACGCTGCAGGTGGAACGCAGCGGCGAACTGCTGGACCTGCCACCGGCCACGCACCGCAACCTGGAACTGGTGCAGACGCTGCGCGGCGAATCGGGCGATGGCGCACCCACGCTGCTGGGCCTGCTGGACACGTGCCGCACCGGCATGGGCAGCCGGCTTCTGAGGCACTGGCTCACGCACCCGATGCGCGACCGCACCCCGGCCAGCGAACGCCACGACGCCATCGCTCAGCTGCTCAGCGCCGGTTTCGAGCCGCTGCGCGACGCGCTGCGCCAGGTCAGCGACGTCGAACGGACCACCGCCCGTGTGGCACTGCGCCAGGTGCGCCCACGTGAACTGGCCGGCCTGCGCAGCACGCTGGCCGCGCTGCCGCTGCTGCGTGAACGTGCGCCCGCCGGCACGGCGTTGCTCGACCGCCTGCAAGAGGGCCTGAGGCCCGTCGACACACTGGAACAAACACTCAGCGCCATCGCCGAAGAACCGGCCGTGTTGCTGCGCGACGGTGGTGTCATTGCACCCGGCGTGGATGCCGAGCTCGACGAACTGCGCCACATCAACGACAACTGCGACGCCTTCCTGCTGGACCTGGAAACACGCGAACGCAGCCGCACCGGCATCGGCAACCTGCGGGTGCAGTTCAACAAGGTGCACGGTTTCTACATCGAGGTCACCAGTTCGGGCCTGGACAAGGTGCCGGCCGACTACCAGCGCCGGCAGACGCTGAAAAACGCCGAGCGTTACATCACGCCCGAACTGAAGACCTTCGAGGACAAGGCGCTGTCGGCGCAGGAACGTGCGCTGGCGCGCGAGAAGTGGCTCTTTGAGCAGGTGCTGGACGGCCTGCAGCAGCACCTGCCTGCGCTGAGCGCCTTGGCGCGATCACTGGCCACGCTGGACGCACTGGGCGCGCTGGCCGAACGGGCGCACACGCTGGGCTGGTGCCGTCCCGAATTTGTGCCCTACCCCTGCATTCACATCGACAGCGGCCGCCACCCGGTCGTTCAGGCGCGCCTGGCGGAAACGGGTGCCGGCAGCTTCATCGCCAACCATTGCCGGCTCGACGCCAAGACGAAGATGCTGGTCATCACCGGCCCCAACATGGGCGGCAAGAGCACCTTCATGCGCCAGGTGGCGCTGATCGTGCTGCTGGCCGCGATGGGCGCCTACGTGCCGGCCACGGCCTGCCGGCTGGGGCCCATCGACGCCATCCACACGCGCATCGGCGCCGCCGACGACCTGGCCAATGCGCAGAGCACCTTCATGGTGGAAATGACCGAGGCCGCCGCCATCGTGCACAGCGCCACCGAACACAGCCTGGTGCTGATGGACGAAATCGGCCGAGGCACCAGCACCTTCGACGGCCTGGCGCTGGCCGGTGCCATTGCCACGCAGCTGCACGACCGCAACAAGAGCTTCACGCTGTTTGCCACCCACTACTTCGAGCTGACGGCGTTTCCGAACCAACACGATCGGGCCATCAACCTGCACGTGGGGGCGGTGGAAAGTGGGCAGGACATCGTGTTCCTGCACCAGATCGAACCCGGCCCGGCCAGCCGCAGCTACGGCGTGCAGGTGGCGCGGCTGGCGGGCATGCCGGCGCCGCTGGTGCGCCAGGCACGCGCGACGCTCGAAGCACTGGAAGCCAAGGCCGAGGCCGGGCAGTTGCAGGTGGATCTGTTTGCGCCACCGCCGGCGGCACCCGTCGCCGAACCCAGTGCGGTGGAATCGGCGCTGGCCAACATCGACCCCGATGCGTTGAGCCCGCGCGAAGCGCTGGAAGCGCTGTACCGGCTGCGCGGCCTGCTCAGGTGAACGGGCCGCCGGTCAACACGGCCTGCATGTCGTCCGGCAGCTCGTGCACGTCTGGTGGCGGCGGCGCGCCGTCGGCCAGCAGCAGCGCCAGCACGGCGGCGTAGTCGCCCGCCGGATCGGGCTGGTTGCTGCCAGCGTGCAGGCAGCTGCCCAGCGCGTCGCCGCCAAAGCCGTTCGGTTCGTGCCAGCGCGCGCCGTGGTCCAGCAGCAACTTCACCATGGCAGCGTCGCCGCGGAAAGCAGCCTGGTTCAGCGCGCTGGCGTCCCAGTCGCCGCGCACGGCCACCGGCCAGCCCAGTTCCAGCATCAATTGAACCGACGCCAGCCGCCCACGTTGTGCCTGGTCGGGCAGCAGCTGCAGCGCATGGGCAGACAGCGTGGCCAGCGTTTCGGGGTGAGTGCGCAGGTGTTGGCGCGCCAGGGATGCATCGCCGGCCGCGCAGGCGGCGAGAAACACGTCCTGGCCGGCCGGCGGTGCTGCGTGCCCCAGGGCCGACAGATAGGCCAGGGTGTCGACGTCACCCAGGCGTGCCGCCAGCGCCGCGGGTGTGCGCCCCAAGCCGTCGCGCGCGGCGGCATCGGCACCGTGTTCCACCAGCAAGCGCACACAGGCCAGTGAGCGGCCGCGGGTGATGGCGTGGTGCAAAGGGCGTGTGCCCCCCGGCCCGGCTTCGTTGGGGTCGGCACCCAGGGTCAACGCCTGGCGCAGGTCGTCCACACTCTCGTGGTCCAGCTGGCGCAGCAGCGCGTTGGTGCCCTGCCAGCGTGCACCGGCCTGCACCAGCGCGGCCACGAGGCGGCGGTCCCTCTGCTCCGTGGCGTGGTACAGCGATTCCTGGTCGTTCGGGTCCGCGCCGGCCTGCAGCAGCAACTGCGTCGTCTCGAAGCAGGCGGCACGTGACACCGCGCCGTACAGCACCGGCAGCCGCTCGTCGGGCAGCACCGGGTCGGCCCAGCGGGTGTTGGCATCGGCGCCCTGGCTCAGCAGCCACTGCACGGTGGCCACCAGGCCCGGTCGAAAGGCGTCGATGCGGGCCAGGGACGAGGCTGCGGCCAAGGCCAGGGCCGGTGCGCCCAAGGGTGCCAACGGCGCAGCCAGGTCAGCCCCTTTCAAGCCCTTCTGCACGGCAGGCAAATCGCCGGTGACCAGCGCCAGCGCCAGGCTGTCGACACGCCGTGTCTGCACCAACGCCCAGGCGCGTGCCGGCTGCGGCGCCTGCCAGCCGCGACCCAGGGCCAATGTCAGCACCTGCTGCACGAAGTCGGTGTCGGACAAGGCCGCGGAACGCCGCCGTTCGACCTCTTCCATCAACAAGGCCCAGCTGGCAAAACCGTGTTCGCGGGCGATCACCAGCTGCGCCGCCGCCAGCTTGGGCGGCATGCCAATGCGGTAAGGCGCGGCACGCGCCAGCGCGGCAGGTTCCTGGGCCTGACAGGCACGCAACAGCTCACGCGCCTGGCGGCGCAGATGATTGGGGTGGGGTCGGGGCGGGAGCGTCGAACTCATGAATCCTCCATGCGTGTTTGCCTGGTGATCCGCACCCAAAGGCCGCACAAAGGCTGAAGTTCAAGGCTCGTGATTCAGGTGGGTTCAACCCTGTCCGCGGATCCGGTGGCGCCCTGCAAACGCCGGGGCGCAGCTTGGCACGGGGCCGAAGCCGCCGTCAAGACAGGGCAGGCTTCTACAGCGCCCCGCGACAACCCGGCGCACCGCACTGGCAGCGCAGGCGGCCTTCGTGATGGGTCTCGCCGTAGTCCACCGTGATCTCTTCGCCGTTGGCAATGGCACGCGCCGCGTAGAACTCCACCCGCCCGTTGCGGATGACCAGCCGCGCATTGGGCTTGCAGCTGTGGTTGGTGTAGCGCATCGGGTCGGCACTCTTGCTGAAGTCGATGGCCTTTTTCGGCGACAGCTCGACGATCATGATGCGTTCGCTGCGGGTGGCGCGGATGCGCGCCTCCTGCACGGTGATGCTTTCGCCCCGGATCTCGCCGATCTTCAGGCGTGGCGGAATCGCTTCCGCGGCAAAGGCACCCTGGCCGTCGATGGCACTGGGCTGCACCTGCACCGCGAACTTCTGATACGCCGGCCGCTCAGGGGCGGGCTCATTCAGCCACACAGCCGCGTGCGACGGGTCCCTCATGCGGCAGGCACACGAAGCGGCACGGGTTCCTGGGCTGGACGGCGGGGCTGACACATCGGCGGCTGGGCCTGAAGAAGGGGGCGCGATGCTATCATCGCGCCCGCTTTGGGCCCCACAGCAGGGCACAATTTTCATTACAAATCAAGCACTTAGGACGAGTGCCCGCACCCACCCCCGGTGCGCGCAGGCTCTTCAAAACCGCCGATGCGCCTTACCCAGATCAAGCTCTCGGGCTTCAAGTCCTTCGCCGAACCCACCACCTTCCAGCTGCCGGGCCAGTTGGTGGGCGTGGTAGGGCCCAATGGCTGCGGCAAGAGCAACATCATGGACGCGGTGCGCTGGGTCCTGGGTGAAAGCAAGGCGAGCGAACTGCGTGGCGAGTCCATGCAGGACGTCATCTTCAACGGCAGCGGCCACCGCAAACCCGCCAGCCGCGCCAGCGTCGAACTGGTCTTCGACAACACGCTGGCCCGTGCCGGCGGCCAGTGGAATGCCTTTGCCGAAATCGCCGTCAAGCGCACACTGACCCGCGACGGCACCAGCAGCTACTACATCAACAACCAGCCGGTGCGCCGCCGCGACGTGCAGGACGTGTTCCTGGGCACGGGCCTCGGTCCACGCGCCTACGCCATCATCGGCCAGGGCACCATCAGCCGCATCATCGAAAGCCGGCCAGAAGAGCTGCGCCTGTTCCTGGAAGAAGCCGCCGGTGTCAGCAAATACAAGGAACGCCGCAGGGAGACCGAGAACCGCCTGAAGGACACCCGCGAAAACCTGACGCGTGTCGACGACATCCTGCGTGAACTGAACAGCAACCTGGACAAGCTGGAAAAACAGGCCGAGGTGGCCAGCCAGTACCGCTCACTGCAAGACCAGGGAACACTGAAGCTGCACCAGCTGTGGTTCCTGAAACACCGCGACGCGGCGAACGAAGAAGCGCGTGTGACCGCCGCCGTGGCCGAAGCCACGAATGCACTGGAGTCACGTTTTGCCGAGCTGCGCCATGTCGAAGCGCAGCTGGAACAAGCGCGCCAGGCGCACTACGAAGCCAACGACGTGCTGCACGGCAAGCAGGGGCTGCTGGGTGAAGCCGCGCTGGAAGTCAGCCGGCTGGAAGAACGCATCCGCTACGTCGTCGAGGGCCGTGCCCGTGCGCAGGCCCGGCTGGTCGAGCTGAACACGCAGAACACGCAGTGGGAAGAACGCCAGGCCGGGGCCGCGGCCGAGCTGGAAGACATCGCGGCGCAGATCGTCGGCGCCGAAGAACAGGCCGAGCTGCTGCACGCGCAGGCCGAAGAACAGGGCCTGGCGCTGCCCGACGCCGAAGAAGCCGTGCGTGCCGCACAGGCCACCGCCAACCAGCAGCGCAGTGCGGTGGCGCAGGTGCAGCAGCAGATCCAGGTGCTGGCCGCCGACAGCCGCAACATCGAAGAACAGTCGCGGCAGCTGAAGGGCCGGCGCGAAAAACTGGCCGGCGAAAAACAGGGGCTGCAGGCACCCGACCTGGCGCGCATCGATGCGCTGAAGCTGCAGGACGCCGATGCCGCGGAGATGCGCGAAGTCAGCGAAGCACGCCTGCACGAACTGAACGAGCAGGTGCCGCAGCTGGACGAACAGCGCCGCGCCGCGCAGGAAGCCGTCAACCGCGAAGGCGGCAAGCTGGCGGACATCGGCGCACGCCTGGAAGCGTTGCGTTCGCTGCAGGCCAAGGTGCAGACCGAAGGCAAGCTCAAGCCCTGGCTGGAAAAACACGGCCTCAGCGGCCTGCAGGGCCTGTGGACGCAGGTGCACATCGAAAGCGGCTGGGAAACCGCGCTCGAATCGGCGCTGCGCGAACGGCTGAATGCGCTCAGCGTCGGCCGGCTCGACACCGTGCGCGCGTTTGCCAGCGACGCACCGCCGGCCAAGCTGGCCTTCTACGCCCTGCCCCCGGGTGCCATCAGCAACACCCACCAGACCTTGCCGCGCCTGAGCGAACTGCTGCGCCTGGGCGATGCCGGCCTGAAGGCCCTGCTGAGCGACTGGCTCGAGGGTGTCTACACCGCCAGCAGCATCGAAGAAGCGCTGGCGCAACGCGACAAGCTGACCCACGGCGAAGTCATCATGACGCGTGAAGGCCACGCCGTCAGCCAGTTCGCGGTGGCTTTCTACGCCCCCGACAGCGAACAGGCCGGCATGCTGGCGCGGGCGCAGGAAATCGAGAACCTCGACCGCCAGCAGCGTGCGCAGGCGCTGATCGCCGACGATGCCAAGACCGCGTCGGTGCGCCTGGAGGCCGCCTACACCGAAGCCAGCCAGCGCCTGCTGACGGCCCGCCGCGAAGCCGCGGAGGCACAGAACCGCGCGCACGGCCTGCACGTCGAACTGCTGCGCCTGACACAGCAAGCCGAAGCCGCCACCACGCGCCGCGACCAGCTGGCCGACGAGCTGGCCGAAATCGACGCGCAGCTGGAAACGCTGGAAGAACGCAAGGCCATCGGCGAAGCGCGCTTCGAAGAACTGGACATCGAGCTGGCCAACACGCAGGAACGTCATGCCGAGCTGGACGACGCGGTGATCGCCGCCGACCGCCAGCTGACCGACGAACGTGAACAGCAGCGGGGGCTGGAACGGCAGGCGCAGGAAGCCCGCTTCCAGGCCCGTGCGCTGGCCGCGCGCCAGGGCGAACTGCAGCGCAGCATCGAAACCGCCGCCGCTCAGATGAAGGCCAATGTGCAGGCCGGCGAACAGCTGCAGCTGGAACTGGGCAGCTTCGACGACGCTGCTGCGCAAAGTGGCCTGCAGGCCGCGCTGGAACTGAAGCTGGAACGTGAACAGGCGCTGGGCCTGGCGCGCAGCCAGTACGACGACCTGAGCGCGCAGCTGCGTCGCGCCGACGAACAGAAGATGGGCTTCGAACGCAGCCTGGAGCCGATGCGCGAGCAGATCACCAAGCTGCAGCTGGAACTGCAGGCCGCGCAGCTCGGTGGTGCGCAGTTCATCGAACAGCTGGCTGCTGCCCAGGTGGACGTCGAAGCGCTGGGCAAGGGCATCGAAGAAGGCCAGGTCAAGCTGTGGGGCCTGCAGACCGAGATCGACCGCATCAACAAGGACATCAACGCGCTGGGCGCGGTGAACCTGGCGGCGCTGGACGAACTGACGGCATCACGCGAACGCAAGACCTTCCTGGACGCGCAGAACGCCGACCTGCTGGAAGCCATCACCACGCTGGAAGACGCCATCCACAAGATCGACCTGGAAACCCGCGACCTGCTGGCCTCCACTTTCAACCAGGTCAACGAACATTTCGGCCGCATGTTCCCCAGCCTGTTCGGCGGCGGCAATGCACGCCTGGTGATGACGGGCAACGAAATCCTGGACAGCGGCGTGCAGGTGATGGCGCAGCCGCCGGGCAAGAAAAACAGCACCATCCACCTGCTGTCGGGTGGCGAAAAGGCGCTGACGGCCATTGCGCTGGTGTTTGCGATCTTCCAGCTGAACCCCGCACCTTTCTGCCTGCTGGACGAAGTGGACGCGCCGCTGGACGACGCCAACACCGAGCGCTACAAGAATCTGGTCACCGAGATGAGCAAGGGCACGCAGTTCCTGTTCATCAGCCACAACAAGATCGCCATGGAAATGGCCGAGCAGCTGATCGGCGTGACGATGCAGGAACAGGGTGTGAGCCGCATCGTCGCCGTCGACATGCAGTCCGCGCTGTCGATGGCTGAAGCTGCATGACACTGACGACCGCGCTGGCGATCCTGGGCGCGCTGGTGCTGCTGGGCCTGGTGGCGCAGGCCTGGTGGAACACACGCAAGGCCCGGCCGCGGCAGACCTTGCACAGCCAACCCGACACGGATCGTGTCGAGCCCGCGATGGACGCCGTCGACACGGCGCCCGACGAGCCGCCGCCGCTGCGCAGCCATCTGAAACCTTCGCCGCGCCTGGACGCCCTGATCGACGCGCTGGTGCCGCTGGCGCTGGAAGCGCCGGTGTCCGGCGAACATGCGCTGATGCACCTGCCGCCTTCGCGCCGCGCCGGGACCAAGCCCTTCTACATCGAGGGCCTGGACACCGAAACCGGCACCTGGGAAACACTGGCGCCCGGCCGCCGTTACGGCGAACTGCAGGCCGGTGTGCAACTGGCCAACCGCAGCGGCGCGCTGAACGAGATCGAGTACTCCGAGTTCCTGCAGAAGATCGAGGCCTTCGCCGAGGCCATCAGCGCCAGGGCCGACGCACCCGACATGCTGGAAGTGGTGGCCCGTGCACGTGAGCTGGACACCCTGGCCGCGCCGCTGGACGCGCAACTGTCGATCACGCTGCGCACCAACAGCGTCGCCTGGTCGGTGGGCTTCGTGCAGCAGGTGGCCATGCGGCAAGGGCTGGTGGCCGGCTCGATGAAGGGCCGCTGGGTCATGCCGGCGGCCGAAGAAGGTGCACCGCCGATGCTGACGCTGTCGGTGGACGCGCAGGCCGCGATGGCCGAAGACCCGCAAAGTGCGGTCGTGCGTGAATGCCAGCTGGCGCTGGACGTGCCGCAGACACCGGCCAGCGTCGAACCCTTTCCCGCCTGGCACCTGATGGGCAAACAACTGGCCGACGAACTGGACGCCACTGCGGTAGACGACCACGGCGAGCCCATCACGCTGCACGCCTTCGATGCCATCGGCAAGGAGATCGACGAGCTCTACAGCCGCCTCGAGCAGCTGGACCTGGCCGCCGGTTCACCCGCCGCGCGGCGGCTGTTCAGCTGATGAACATGGGCGCCCAGGGTCAGCCGATGGGCCGCTGGTTGCTGCGCCCGGTGCAGCCCGCCGATGTGCCGGCGCTGGCCGATCTGTATGCCGAGTGCGCGCGCGTGCTGGGGCCTGCCGTGTACTCTGCAGAACAGGTTGCCGCCTGGGAAGGTTTTGGCCGCAACACCGCTGACTTCAGGCGCTATGTGATGGACGCCGACAGCTGGCTCGCCATGGACGCCGACGAACCCGCCGCACCGCCCGCCGGCTTCTGCGGTGCAGGGCACGGGGGCGAGGTGCATTCGCTGTATGTGCGGCCCCGCCACACGCGCCTGGGGCTGGGCCGCCTGTTGCTCGACCATGTGTTGGCACAGGCCACGGCGCGTGGCGAAACCCGGTTCGCGGCCTGGGTCACGCCCTTCAGCCGCCCGGTCTTCGCCCGCGCCGGCTTCCGGTTGGTGCAAACGGTCAGCGCGCCCTACCAGGGCGTGGTGTTCGAGCGCTACCGCGTCGAGCGGCCGTGACCAGCTGAAGTCGCGTGACGTGCAGCGGTTTCTGCTGCAACATGGCGCAGGCCTAACTTCACATCGCAAGGGAACCATGAAACGACGCTTCTCCGTCCACGCGGCGGCCGCGGCCGCGCTGGCGCTCTGCACCTTGCTCACGGGCTGCGGCTACGTCAGCAAGCTCCAGGTGCACGACAACAGCACACCCATCGTGACGGGCCGCGCACTGCACCGATTCAACGGTCCGGGTGGGGGTGGCCTGGAAGCCGAAGTGAGCAGCGTCAGTGCCTCTCGCAGCCAGGCCTTCACTGCCGCGGATTCGGCCACGCTCAACGGCCAGACCATCCTGGGCCCGACCACCTTGAACAACCGAGCCCAGGCTCAGCACCTGCAACTGGTCTACAACCACTTGCACTTTCAGGGGCGGCCCGTTGAGCTGGAGTGGTTTGCAGGCGTCTCGGTTTCGCGCCTGCAGTGGGACACCAGCAGCAGCCGGCCTTCAGACCCGCTGCTGAGCTACCGCCGCAGTTGGACCGGCCCGGCCGGCGGCGCCGTGGGTCGCGTGCGGCTGGGCCCCAGCCTGGCGCTCGAGGCCCGCTACAGCGGCGCGCTCGACTTCCGCCGGGGCTTGAACGCCAGCCGTGTCGGTGCCGAGCTGGCGCTGGCCTGGAGCCCGGCTCCCCTGCTGCAGTTGCGCGGTGGCCTGGCACAGAGCGAGGCCAGCGTCGAAGGCGCCGGGCTCAGCACCGACTTGTCGCTGCGGGTGCGCGGGCCCTTTGCCAACGTCACGCTCAACTTCTGACGCCCGCTTCAATCGGCCGGCAGCACCCGCACCGGTTCGCGCATCAACACAAACTCTTCCGCCGCCGTGGGGTGCATGGCGATGGTGCGGTCGAAGTCCGCCTTGGTGGCACCGGCACTCAGCGCCACGGCCAGGCTCTGGATGATCTCGGGCGCGTCGGCGCCGATCATGTGCGCGGCCAGCACCACCTGGCTGTCGGCATCGACCAGCAGTTTCATGCGGGTGCGTTCGGTGCCCCCGATGAAGGCCTGTTTCATGGGCCGGAAGTCGGCCTCGTAGACCGCCACGCGCAGCCCGGCTTCCAGCGCCTGGGCTTCGCTGGGGCCCACCGTGGCCATCGGTGGCAAGGTGAACACCGCGCTGGCCACGCGTGACAGGTCCACACGGCGAGCCTGGCTGCCAAACAGGCTGTCGGCCAGCGCACGGCCCTCGGCGATGGCCACCGGCGTCAGGTTGACGCGGTTGGTGACGTCGCCAATGGCGTACACACCGCGGGCGCCGGTCTGCATGTTGGCATCGACCGTCAGTGCACCTTCGGCATCGGCCTGCAGGCCCACGCTGGCCAGGTTCAGCTGAGCGGTGTTGGGCCGGCGGCCCGTGGCGTTCAGCACCCAGGGGAATTCCAGCACCCGCTCTTCACCCAGGCTGAGCAGAAAGCCGGTGGGCGTGCGCTGCACACGGCTGGGCACGCTGCTGGGGTGCAGTTGCACGCCGGCGGCCGCCAGTTCGGCCGCGATGGCGGTGCGCAACATCTCGTCGAAACCGCGCAGCGGCAGTTCGGCCCGGTAGAACACCGACACCTGCACACCCAGCCGCGCCAGGATGCTGGCAAATTCCAGCGCGATGTAACCACTGCCGATGACGGCCGCACGGTCGGGCAATTGCTGCAGGTCCAGCAACTCGTCGCTGGTGGCACAGGCTTCGATGCCCGGGATGCTGTCGCGCACCGGCGAGCCACCGGTGGCGACGAGGATGTGACGCGCCGTGATGGCCTTTTCGCCGCCCTCCGTGGTCACCACCACGCGGTTCGGCCCATCCAGGCGCGCCTGGCCTTCGAACAATTCGACGCCCGACCCTTGCAGCATCGTGCGGTAGATGCCTTCCAGCCGCTCGGTTTCCGCGGCCTTGGCCGCGGCCCAAGTGGCCATCTCGAAGCGTGACTCGGGCAACACCCAGCCGTAGCCGCGAGCTTCCCGCATCGCGTCGCCGAACTGCGCCGCGTACATCAGCAGTTTCTTGGGCACACATCCGCGGATGACGCACGTGCCGCCGACCCGGCTGCCTTCGACGATGGCGACACGGGCGCCGTGCAGCGCGGCGCGGCGCGAGGCGGCGACGCCGCCCGAGCCCGCGCCCAGGGTGATCAGGTCGTGGTCGAAGGTCATGGAGGTTCCTGTCACACAATATTCCCGATCATGTCGCAAGCCCAGACCGAACCTGACAGCGCCCGCGCAGAACAGCTGCGCCATCTGCTGCATCACCACGCCCACCGCTACTACGTGCTGGACGCGCCCGAGCTGCCCGACGCGGAGTACGACCGCCTGTTCCAGGAACTGCAGGCCATCGAGGCCGCGCACCCCGAACTGCGCACGGCCGATTCACCCACGCAGCGGGTCATCGGCCAGGTGCTGGCCGGCTTCGTGCCGGTGCGGCACGCGGTGCCGATGTTGAGCATCCGCACCGAAACCGACACCACGGCCGCCGGCGCCACGGCCTTCGACGACCGTGTGCGGCGCGAACTGGAACTGGGCGCCGACGCGCCGCCGGTCGAATACAGCGCCGAACTCAAGTTCGACGGCCTGGCCATCAACCTGCGCTACGAAGCGGGTGTGCTGGTGCAGGCCACCACCCGCGGTGACGGTGAAACCGGCGAAGACGTGACGCAGAACATCCGCACCATCGGCCAGATTCCGCTGCGCCTGACAGGTAATGCCCCGCCGCTGCTGGAAGTGCGCGGCGAGGTCTACATGCGGCGCGACGCCTTCGAGCGCATGAACGAAAGGCAACGCGAAAAGGGCGACAAGACTTTCGTCAACCCGCGCAACGCCGCCGCCGGTGCGGTGCGGCAGCTGGACCCGGCCATTGCCGCACAAAGGCCGCTCAGTTTCTATGCCTACGGCCTGGGCGCCGTGGCCGGCTGGGATCAACCGGTCACCCACAGCGAAACACTGGACGCGCTTCAAGCCTTCGGCCTGCCGGTGTGCGCCGATCGCGCGATCGCGCTGGGGGCTGCCGGCCTGGTGGCCTTCCACCGCGCGATGGGCGACAAACGCGACGCGCTGCCCTTCGACATCGACGGTGTGGTCTACAAGGTCAACCGCGTCGAACTGCAGAAACGCCTGGGCTTCGTGACCCGCGAACCGCGCTGGGCGGTGGCGCACAAGTACCCGGCGCAGGAGCAGATGACACGCCTGAACGGCATCGACATCCAGGTCGGCCGCACCGGCAAGCTGACGCCGGTGGCCAAGCTGGCACCGGTGTTCGTGGGCGGCACCACGGTGAGCAACGCCACACTGCACAACGTGTTCGAACTGCGACGCAAGGGCGTGCGCGTGGGTGACACGGTGATCGTGCGGCGGGCCGGCGACGTGATTCCCGAAGTGGTGGGTCGTGTGCCCGGCCCGCGCACGGCCTATGTGCACAACTTTCGCATGCCGCGCCAGTGCCCTGTGTGCAGCAGCGCGGTGCTGCGCGAAAAGGGTGGCATCGACCACCGCTGCACCGGCGGGCTTTTCTGCGCCGCGCAGCGCAAGCAGGCGTTGCTGCACTTTGCCGGCCGGCGCGCCATGGACGTCGAAGGCCTGGGCGACAAGCTGGTGGACCAGCTGGTGGACAGCGGGCTGATCCGCAGCCTGCCCGAGCTGTATGCGCTGGACGTGGCGCGGCTCAGCGGCCTGGACCGCATGGCCGACAAAAGCGCCGCCAACCTGGCGGCGGGTCTCGCCAAGAGCAAGCAGACGACGCTGGCACGATTCCTGTACGCGCTGGGCATCCGCCACGTCGGCGAAACCACGGCCAAGGACCTGGCGCGCCACTTCGGCGGCATCGACCGCCTGCTGGATGCCAGCGTCGAACAACTGCTGCAGGTGAACGACGTCGGGCCCGTGGTGGCACAGAGCGTGCACACCTTCTTCCAGCAGCCGCACAACCGCGAGGTGGTCGATCAACTGCGGGCCGCCGGCATCGGCTGGGCCGAAAACGACGGCACCGCCGACGCCAGACCCCAGCCCCTGGCCGACCAGACCTTCGTGCTGACCGGCACGCTGCCCAGCTTGAGCCGCGACGAAGCCAAGGACCTGATCGAAGCCGCCGGTGGCAAGGTGTCGGGCTCGGTCAGCAAGAAGACCCACTTCGTGGTCGCTGGTGCCGAGGCCGGCAGCAAGCTGGACAAGGCACGCGAGCTGGGCATCACGCTGCTGGACGAAGAAGGCCTGCGGGCCTTGCTGAACCTGCCACGCCCGTGAGCACGGAGCTCCTGCCGCTGGAAGTGGCGGCCAACACGATGAACACCGTGTCCATCTTCCTGGCGGGCCGCAACCGCATCCACACCTGGTGGACCGGCATCGTCGGCTGCGGCCTGTTTGCGGTCCTGTTCTACGAAAGCCGGCTGTACGCCGAAGTGAACCTGCAGATGTTCTTCGTGGGCACCAGCCTGCTGGGCTGGTGGTGGTGGCGCGCCAGCGGCGGGCCGGATCAGCGCGCGGTGACCCACGCACCCCGCCACACCTTTCTGTGGCTGCTGCCGCTGGCCGTTCTGGCAGCCGCGGCCTACGGTGCGATGCTGCAGGCCTGGACGGACGCAGCCGCCGCCTTCGCCGACTCGGCCGTGCTGAGCTTCAGCGTCGCAGCGCAGGTTCTGCTGATGCAGCGAAGGGTCCAGTCGTGGCCGCTCTGGGTCGTGGTGAACGCCATTGCCGTTCCGCTGTTTGCCAGCCGGGGCCTGTACCTGACCGCGGCTCTCTACGCCTTGTATGGCGTGAACGCACTGGTGGCCTGGCGGCACTGGACCAGCTTGGCTGCGGCCAGTCCACGAACAAGCGCATGAGTCCGACTTTCAAGCGGGGCCTGGTGGTGGGCAAGTTCTCCCCGCTGCACCACGGGCACGAGTGGCTGCTGCAGGTCGCGCAGCAGCACTGCGCCGAGTTGATCGTCATCAGCTACAGCGTGCCCGAGTTCGAACGGTGCGAAGCGCCCCTTCGCCGCGAGTGGCTGGCAAAGCGCTTTCCCCACGTCCACACGCTGGTGATCGACCCGGCAACCTGGCTCGCCGATTGCCTTGCCCTGGGACTGGCGCCGATGCCGATACCCGCCAACGACGCCGATGCCGAGCTGCACCGCTCGTTTGTCGGCTGGTTGTGCCGGCACCGGCTGCGACTGACGGTCGATGCGGTTTTCACCAGCGAAGACTACGGCGACGGGTTCGCGGCTTCGCTCACGCGACAATTCCGCGTCGCCGATCCCGGCCACGCGGAAGTTGTCCATGTCTGCGTCGACCGACAGCGGACACGTTTTCCGGTCTCCGGTACGCAAGTGCGCGCCGATCTCCACAGGCACCTCCACAACCTCTCCCCGCACGTGCTGTCGAACCTGATCCCGCGCATCGCCCTGCTGGGCGGCGAATCCAGCGGCAAGACCACGCTGGCACGCGCCCTGGCCGAGCGTCTGGGCACCGTGTGGGTGCCCGAATACGGCCGTCAGCTGTGGGAAGAGCGCCGCCAGACCTTGTCGGTGGACGAGCTGCTGCAGGTGGCCCGCACGCAGATCGCCTGGGAAGACGAGCACGCGACGCGGGCAAGGGGCTGGCTCGTCTGCGACACCACCCCGCTGACCACGCTGCAGTACTGCCTGCACGACCACGGGCAGGCGCCAGCCGAGCTGCACCACCTGGCGCAACGGCGCTACGACCTGACGGTGCTGTGCCTGCCCGACTTCGACTTCGTGCAGGACGGCTGCCGTCGCGACGACGACTACCGCTTGCGGCAGCACAGCTGGACCCTGGCGCGCCTGGCCGAACACGGGGTGGTGCCGCTGCAGGTGCGTGGCGACGTGCAGACCCGCCTGGCGCAGGTGCTGGCCCAGCTGCCCAGCCACAGCGGACGGAACTTTTGTGCCGACACCCCAGCCTGACCTGCAAACCCGTTTCACCTGAAGAAAGCAGTACACCGATGACCGTGCGTGAAATCCTGAAGATGGGCGACCCGCGCCTGCTGCGTGTGGCGCCGCCGGTGCAGCACTTCGACACCCCCGAATTGCATGCGCTGATCGCCGACATGTTCGACACCATGGAAGCGGCGCGGGGTGCCGGCCTGGCGGCGCCGCAGATCGGTGTCGACCTGCAGCTGGTGATCTTCGGCTTCAGCCAGAACGCGCGCTACCCCGACCGGCCTCCGGTGCCCAGCACGGTGCTGCTGAACCCGGTGATCACACCGCTGTCCGACGAGATGGTCGAAGGCTGGGAAGGCTGCCTTTCGGTGCCCGGGCTGCGGGGCAAGGTGCCGCGCCATGCGCGCATCCGCTACCGCGGTGTCGACCCGCTGGGCCAGCCCATCGAACGCGAGGTGGACGGCTTTCACGCCGTGGTGGTGCAGCACGAGTGTGACCACCTCATCGGCCGCCTGTACCCCACCCGGATGAGCGACCTGACGCAGCTGGGTTACACCAGTGTGCTGTTTCCGGATCTGGTGGATGCCGATGATGACTAGGCGGCTCGGCGGTGGCAAGTACACAAGGCTTTACATCGCGCGGGTCAGCCCCACGCGCGGCGGGGGCGTTGAACGCTCATGAACAAGTCCACGTCGGCTGTGTCGGCACGCGCCTGGATCAGGCGGGTGGTGTTGGTTTTCGCGCCGCTGCTCACGCTGCTGGCGCCGGCCGCCTGGGCCCAGGAAGACCCACCGGGCCGTGTCGGCCGGCTGGCCGACCTGCAAGGGCCGGTGTCCTGGTTCGACGACGAACAGGGCATCTGGGCCGAGGCCGAACGCAACCGGCCGCTGACCGCGGGCGACCGCCTGTCCACCGGGCCACAAGGCCGTGCGGAACTGCGCGTGGGTTCCACCGTGCTGCGCCTGTCGGGCGCCACCGAACTGGAAGTGCTGCGCCTGGACGACGAACGCATGAGCTTCCAGCTGCACACCGGCAGCCTGGCGCTGCGGGTGCGGTCACGCGAGGTGGCCGACGAAATCGACATCGTGACGGCGGAAGTGCGGCTGCTGCCCGAACGCGCCGGCCACTACCGCATCGACCGCCAGGACGACACCACCATGGCCGGCGCCTGGCGCGGCACCTTGCGTGTGGCCGACCCCGAAGGTTTTGTGATCGAAACCGGCCAGCGTGCCGAGCTGTGGCGCAATGTGCGCCAGGGCAGCGGCCTGCGTTTTGCCTGGGTGCAGGCCACCAACGACGACTTTTCGCTGTGGGTGGCCGGTGAAGACCAGCGCGACGAGCGCAGCGCGGCCACGCGCCATGTCTCGCCCGAGATGACCGGCGTCGAAGACCTGGACCGTCACGGCCGCTGGGACAGCCATCCCGACTACGGCCCGGTCTGGTACCCGCTGGAGGTGCGCGCCGACTGGGCGCCCTACCGCTACGGCCGCTGGACCTGGGTGCGCCCCTGGGGCTGGACCTGGGTCGACGACTCGCGCTGGGGCTTTGCACCTTTCCACTACGGCCGCTGGGTCAGCTGGCGTGGCCGCTGGGGCTGGGTGCCGGGCGACTACGTCGCGCGCCCGGTGTACGCCCCCGCACTGGTGGCCTGGGTGGGTGGGCCCGGATTTGGCATCTCCATCAACATCGGTGGCCCCAGCGTCGGCTGGGTGCCGCTGTCGCCGCGAGAACACTACGTGCCGCACTTCCGTCACTCACCCATCTACGTGGAACGGGTGAACCCGCGTCGCCCGGGGCATCGCCCGCGTCCGCAGGTGCCCACCGGGCCGGTGATGTACGACAACCAGGGTGTGCCGGGCGGCGTGACCGTGGTGCCGCGCGACGTGCTGGTGAGGCGTCAGCCGGTGGGCCGTGCCGTGGTGGATGACTTCCGCGGGCCGCGCACCGGTCCGCAGTCCGGCCTGCTGGTGGTGCCACCGCCGGTGCGCGACACACCGGTGCGGGTGGGGCGCGAGCCACCCGGGCGTGTGGTGCCCGAGCCGGGTGGCGCGCGGCCCGAGCGTGGCCCGACGCCGGCGCCGGACCGGCGTGAGCGAGGAGACGATCGCCAGGATCGCGGCGATCGCGGCGACCGCGGCGATCGCCGCGACCGGGATGATCGCAACGACCGCCCGGACCGCCCGGACCGTGGGCAGCCCGATCGACCGAGGCCCCAGCCGCAAATGCAGGTGCAGCCGCCAGTGCAACCCCAGGCCCCTTTGCAAGTGCAGCCTCCGCGTGAGCCGCAGGTGCGTCCGATGCCTGCACCTCAGCGCGGTCCCCAGGCTCCTGCCGCCGCACCGGCAGCACCCGCGCCCGCTGCCGCACCGCCGATGCGCGGCCCCGTCGCACCGGCCGCGCCGGTCAACGTGGCGCCGTCACGCCCGGCCCCCGTCACGGTGGCACCTGCAGCACCGCCGCCCCGCGCGGCACCCCAGCCTCGCCCCGAGCGTGGTGCCGACGACGACCGCAAGCGCGGGCCCGAACCGCGCGGGCCGCAGCGCGACCGCCAGCAGATGCAGTGAATCAAGCGAAGCCGGCGCAGCACCTTGGGTGCTGCGCCGGCTTCGTGGCGGCAGCTCGCCGGGCTACTTCAACAAGGGCCGCAACACCGGCCACACATTGGCCAGCATGCGCGGATGCGCTTCGGCCTTGGGGTGGATGCGGTCGGGCTGGAACATCTTGTCGGCGTCGGGCCCGTCGGCCACGCCGGCCAGCAGGAACGGCACCAGCGCCGTCTTCTGCGCCTGCGCCACGGTGCCGAACAGGGCCAGGAAACTTTCGCCGTAGGCACGGCCGTAGTTGGGTGGCACGGCCATGCCGGCTATCAGCACCTGCGCACCCGCGGCCTTGCTGGCACGGGCCATCTCGCTCAGGTTGTCCTGAGTCAGCTTCAGCGGCAGGCCGCGCAAGGCGTCGTTGCCACCGAGTTCGATGATCACCAGCTGCGGCTGGTGCAGCTTCAGCAGTGCGGGCAAGCGTGAGCGGCCGCCCGAGGTGGTGTCGCCACTGATGCTGGCGTTGATGACCTGCCAGGGCAGTTTTTCCTGTGCCAGGCGCTTTTCCAGCAGTGCCACCCAGCCCTGGCCACGTGCCAGGCCGTATTCGGCCGACAAGCTGTCGCCCACCACCAGCAGCTTGCGCGCCGCCCCCTGGGCCCGTGCGGCTGTCGGCAAACCCAGCGCAGCCGCGGCGACCAGCACGCTACAGTGCAGCACAAACGCGCGCCGCGCAGCACAAGAATCGTCGATGTCGGAACCTCTCATATCGGTCAAGGGTGTCACCAAGCAGGTGGCCGATGCCACCGGAACCCTCACCATACTCCACGAGATCAGTTTTGAGCTTCGGCCCAAAGAGTCCGTGGCCATCGTCGGTGCATCGGGCTCGGGCAAGAGCACGCTGCTGTCCATCCTGGCCGGGCTGGACACCCCCAGCACCGGCACCGTGGTGCTGGCCGGCACCGACCTGTTCAAGCTGGATGAAGACGCGCGCGCCGAACTGCGTTCGCGCCAGGTGGGTTTTGTCTTCCAGAGTTTCCAGTTGCTGGCCAACCTGACGGCGCTGGAAAACGTGATGCTGCCGCTGGAACTGAAGGGCCGCAACGACGCCCGCGCCGCGGCCACCGAGATGCTGCGCCGTGTGGGCCTGGCCGAGCGCCTGGGCCACTACCCCAAGGTGCTGTCGGGCGGTGAACAACAACGGGTGGCGCTGGCACGTGCCTTTGTCATGCAGCCGGCGCTGCTGCTGGCCGACGAACCCACCGGCAGCCTGGACTTCGCCACCGGTGCCACCGTGATGGACCTGATGTTCGAAATGAACCGCGAAACCGGCACCACGCTGGTGATGGTCACACACGACCGCGAGATTGCCGCGCGCTGCGAACGGCAGCTGCTGATGGAAGCCGGGCGCCTGAGCGAAAGGCCCCGGCAGGCGCTGCCCTGACGGGCGCCCCGGCGGGGGCGCCGGCAGGGGCCGGGCCTCCGGGATAATCCGGGCCATGAACCCGCTGTTGGCCCGCCTGCACCCCTATCCCTTCGAACGCTGGCGCGAGTTGACGCGCGACATCACGCCGAACCCTGCCTTGCGGCCCATCAGCCTGGGCATCGGCGAACCCAAACACGCTACGCCGGCGCTGATCGAAGAAGCGCTGGTCAAGGCTTTTTCCGGCCTCTCGTCCTACCCCGCCACTGCTGGCGAGCCGGTGCTGCGCGAGGCCATCTGCGGCTGGGTGCAGCGCCGCTACGGCGTGACGCTGGACGCCGACCGCCAGGTGCTGCCGGTGACCGGCTCGCGCGAGGCGCTGTTTTCATTCGCGCAGACGGTGATCGACCCCACGCGGCCCGGCGCCACCGTGGTCTGCCCGAACCCGATGTACCAGATCTACGAAGGCGCGGCGCTGCTGGCCGGCGCGCAGACCGCCTTCGTGCCCAGCGTGCCGGCGCGCAACTTCGCCGCCGACTGGCACCGCGTGGACGACGCCACCTGGGCACAGACGCAACTGCTGTACGTGTGTTCGCCTGGCAACCCCACCGGTGCGGTGATGCCGCTGGCCGAATGGCAGCAACTCTTCGAGCTGAGCGACCGCCACGGTTTTGTCATCGCCAGCGACGAGTGCTACTCGGAGATCTACTTTCGCGATGAAGCCCCGCTGGGCAGCTTGCAGGCCGCCAAGTTGCTGGGCCGCGACGACTTCCGCCGCCTGGTGGCCTTCACCAGCCTGAGCAAACGCAGCAACGTGCCCGGCCTGCGCTCGGGTTTCGTGGCCGGTGACGCCGACCTGCTGAAGGCCTTTCTGCTGTACCGCACCTACCACGGCAGTGCCATGAGCCCGATGGTGCAGCGGGCCAGCGCCGCGGCCTGGGGCGACGAGAACCACGTCGTGGCCAACCGCGAGCTCTACCGCACCAAGTTCGCGCAGGTGATGCCGGTCTTGTCCAAGGCGCTTGACGTGAAGCTGCCCGACGCCGCCTTCTACCTGTGGGCGGCGGTGCCGGGCCACAGCGATGAAGTGAGCTTCGCCCGCGGACTGCTCGCTCAATACAATGTCAACGTGCTGCCGGGCCGCCTGCTGGCCCGCGAAGTGCAGGGCCACAACCCCGGCGCAGGGCGCTTCCGCATGGCCCTGGTGGCGCCGGTGGACGAATGCCTGGAGGCCGCCCACCGCATCGTTTCCTACACAGAGAGCCTTTCATGAGCCAGCCGCAACTGCAATCCATCATCGACCTGGCCTGGGAAAGCCGCGCCGAGATTTCGGCCGTCAACGCACCTGAGGTGCGCGAAGCCGTCGAACAGGTCATCGCCGACATGAACGCCGGCCGCCTGCGCGTGGCCGAAAGGCGCGGTGTCGGCGACTGGCAGGTCAACCAGTGGGTGAAAAAGGCGGTGCTGCTGAGCTTTCGCCTGAACGACAACCAGATCATGCGCGCCGGTGACCTGGGTTTCTTCGACAAGGTGAAGACCAAGTTCTCGCACATGGACGAAGCGCAGATGCGCGCCAGCGGCGTGCGCGTGGTGCCGCCGGCCGTGGCCCGGCGTGGCAGCTACCTGGCCAAGGGTGTGGTGCTGATGCCCAGCTACGTGAACATCGGCGCCTATGTCGACGAAAACACCATGGTCGATACCTGGGCCACCGTGGGCAGCTGTGCGCAGATCGGCAAGAACGTGCACCTGAGCGGTGGCGTGGGCATCGGCGGCGTGCTCGAGCCGATCCAGGGCAACCCGACGATCATCGAAGACAACTGCTTCATCGGCGCGCGCAGCGAAGTGGTGGAAGGCGTGATCGTCGAAGAAAACAGCGTCATCAGCATGGGCGTGTACATCGGCCAGAGCACCAAGATCTTCGACCGCGCCACGGGCACCGTGAGTTATGGCCGCATCCCCGCCGGCAGCGTGGTGGTTTCCGGCAACCTGCCCAGCGCGGACGGGACCTACAGCCTGTACTGTGCGGTGATCGTCAAGAAGGTCGACGCGCAGACCCGCGCGAAGACTTCCATCAACGAACTCTTGCGGGCCTGAACGGGTCACGCTGCACGGGAGCTTCCAGCATGGCCAACAATCTCGAGCGCGTGTTGCGCCTGATGGCGGAAAAAAACGCGTCCGACGTCTACATGTCGGCCAACACGCCCATCCTGATCAAGATCCACGGCCAGATCCTGCAACTGTCGGACCAGTTGCTCACCACCAACCAGACACGCCAGCTGCTGGCCGAACTGCTGGCACCGCAGCAGATGGAAGAGCTGGAAGAAACCGGCGAGCTCAACGTCGGCATCAGCATTCCGCGCGTGGGCAGTTTCCGTCTGAGTGCCTTCAAGCAGCGCGGCAGCATCGCGGCGGTGTTCCGCTGCATCCCGTTCCAGATTCCCACGCTGGATTCTTTGGGCGTGCCGCCCCTGATGAGCCAGATCATCACCGACAAACGCGGCCTGATCCTGATGGTGGGTGCCACCGGCACCGGCAAGAGCACCACGCTGGCCTCGATGATCGAATGGCGCAACCAGCAGATGACCGGGCACATCCTGACCATCGAAGACCCGATCGAATTCCTGTTCAGCAACAAAAAGAGCATCGTCAACCAGCGCGAAGTGGGCCGCGACACACAAAGCCTGCAGATCGCGCTGAAAAACGCGCTGCGGCAGGCGCCGGACTGCATCCTGATCGGTGAAATCCGCGACCGCGAAACCATGAGCGCGGCGCTGTCGTACGCGCTGTCGGGCCACCTGGTGCTGAGCACGCTGCACGCCAACAACAGCTACCACGCGATGGGGCGGATCCTGTCCTTCTACTCGCCGGAAGCAAGGCCCACGCTGTTGTCCGACCTGGGCGCCGGCCTGCGTGCGGTGGTGTCGCAGCGCCTGCTGCGTGCCAACGCCGGCGGGCGCGTGCCGGCGGTGGAAGTGCTGCTCAACACGAAGCTCATTTCCGAGCTGATCGAAAAGGGTGACCTGTCGTCGGTGAAAGAGGCGATGGAAAAGTCGCTGGCCGAAGGCTCGCAGACCTTCGAGCAGGACATCGCACGCCTGATCAACGAAGGCATCGTGTCGCGCGACGAAGGCCTGTCCTACGCCGACTCGCCCACCAACCTGCTGTGGCGCCTGCAGAACGAACAGACGCCCATCTCACGTGCTGCGCCGAAAAAGGAAGAAACCGAAAGCGCCACCTACACCGAGCTGGCGATCGACGTGAAACCCGAAGACACACGCGCCGCGGCTCCGCCGTGGGCGAAACAGCGGTGACCGCAGCCCTGCGTCTGACCGAGACGCTGATCGCCTGCCGCTCGCTGACACCCGCTGACGAAGGCTGCCAGGCGGTGCTGGCCGAGCGCCTGTTGGCCGTGGGTTTCGACTGCGAATCGCTCGACGCCGGCCCCGACACCGCCCGGGTCAGCAACCTGTGGGCGGTGCACCGCGGCGGCCGCCCCGGGCCCCTGCTGGTTCTGGCCGGCCACACCGACGTCGTGCCCACCGGCCCGCTGGACCGCTGGACCAGCGACCCTTTCGTGCCCACGCACCGCAATGGCCGGCTGCACGGGCGCGGCGCGGCCGACATGAAAACCGCGGTGGCCTGCATGTGCGTGGCCGCCGAAGAATTCGTGCGTGCCGAGCCGCAGCATGCAGGCACGGTGGCGCTGCTGATCACCAGCGACGAAGAAGGCCCCTCGCTGCACGGCACGCTGCACGCGGTGCAGGTGCTGCAGCAGCGGGGCGTCTCGATCGACGGTTGCATCATCGGCGAGCCCACCTCGGTGGACCGCGTCGGCGACATGGTCAAGAACGGCCGCCGCGGCACGCTGAGTGCGCGGTTGGTGGTGCACGGCATCCAGGGCCACATCGCCTACCCGCAACTGGCACGCAACCCCATCCACGACTTCGCGCCTGCGCTGGCCGAACTGACCACCACGCGCTGGGACGAAGGCAATGCCTTTTTCTTGCCCACCAGCTGGCAGGTGAGCAACATCCACGCCGGCACGGGTGTCGGCAACGTCATCCCCGGTGAACTGGTGGTGGACTGCAACTTCCGCTTCAGCACCGAAAGCACGGCCGAGTCGCTGAAGGACCGCTTCGTGGCCGTGCTGAACCGGCATGGCGTGCAGCACAGCGTGAGCTGGACGCTGGGTGGCGAGCCCTTCCTCACGCCGCCCGGCACCTTGCATGCCGCACTGGCGGCCGCCGCCCGCGCCGAATTCGGCATCGAGCCCGAACTCAGCACCACTGGCGGCACGTCCGACGGTCGTTTCATCGCGCGCATCTGCCAGCAGGTGATGGAGTTCGGCTTCAGCAACGAAAGTGCGCACAAGCTCGACGAGTGGGTCGAGGTGGCCGCCATCGAGCCGATGAAAAACGCTTACCGGCGCACGCTGGAAACGTTCCTGTCATGAACGTGCTCGAACTCGTCGAGCGTTCGGCTGAACGCCTGCAAGCCGCGGGCGTGTTTTTTGGACACGGCACCGACAACGCCTTCGACGAAGCCGCCTGGCTGGTGCTGTGGGCGTTGGGCCTGCCGCTGGGCGAGCTGGACGAACGGGCACAAGACGCCGTGGCGCTGGCCGACGCGCAGCGAGCGCAGGCCCTGGTCAGCCAGCGCATCGACACCCGCAAGCCGGCGGCCTACCTCACCGGCGAAGCCTGGCTGCAGGGTGTGCCCTTCTACGTGGACGAGCGGGTCATCGTGCCGCGCTCGCTGATTGCCGAGCCGCTGGTCGAAGGCACGATGGACAGCTGGCTGTCGGAACACACCCATCGCGTGCTCGACCTGTGCACCGGCAACGGGAGCCTGGCCATCCTGGCCGCCATGGCCTGGCCCGGCGTGTTCGTGCAGGCCACCGACCTGTCGGCCGACGCACTGGCGGTGGCCGCGCGCAACGTGCAGCGCCACGGCCTGCAAGACCGCATCACGCTGCTGCAGGGTGACGGTCTGGCGGCCGCGCCGGGCCGCTACGACCTGATCCTGTGCAACCCGCCTTACGTCAACAGCCGCTCGATGGCCGCGCTTCCCCCTGAATTCCGCGCCGAACCCGCGCTGGCGCTGGACGGCGGGCGCGACGGCATGGCCTTCATCCGCCGGCTGATGAAGGACGTGCGCAGCTACCTGTCCGACCACGGCGTGCTGGTGCTGGAAGTGGGCCACGAACGACAACATTTCGAAGCGGCTTTCCCGCGACTGCCGGTGGTGGGCCTGCCCACCAGTGCCGGCGATGACCAAGTCCTCTTGATCGAGGCGAAAGACCTCTCTTGATCACCCTCAGAAACATCACGCTGCGCCGCGGCACCAAGGTCGTGCTGCAGGGCGCCAATGTCACGCTGCAGCCTGGCGAAAAGGTCGGCCTCATCGGCCGCAACGGCGCCGGCAAGTCCAGCCTCTTTGCGATGCTCACCAACCGGCTGCACGCCGACAACGGCGACGTCGAGATTCCGCCACGCTGGCGTGTCGGCGAAGTGGCGCAGGAGATGCCCGAAACCGAAGACGGTGCCACCGACTTCGTGCTGCAAGGCGACCTGCCGCTGATGGCCGCACAGGCCGAACTGGCCGCCGCCGAGGCCAGCGGCGACGGCCATGCGATGGCCCACGCCCACCTGTCGCTGGACGAGGCCGGCGCCTTCGACGCGCCGGCCCGTGCGCAGGCACTGCTGTTGGGCCTGGGCTTCAAGAGCCACGAACTGGACGCACCCGTCAACAGCTTCTCGGGCGGCTGGCGCATGCGACTGCAACTGGCGCGAGCGCTGATGTGCCCGGCCGAGCTGATGCTGCTGGACGAGCCCACCAACCACCTGGACCTGGACGCGCTGGTGTGGCTGGAAGCGTGGCTCAAGCGCTTCGACGGGCTGATGATCGTGATCAGCCACGACCGCGAATTCCTGGACGCGATCACCCGCGTCACCGTGCACCTGGACGAGCAGACACTCACGCGTTACGGCGGCAACTACAGCGCCTTCGAAGAAATGCGCGCCGAGCGCATGACGCTGGCCGCGGCGGCTTTCTCCAAGCAGCAGGACCGCATCGCCCACCTGCAGAAGTTCATCGACCGCTTCAAGGCCAAGGCCAGCAAGGCCAAGCAGGCGCAGAGCCGCGTGAAGGCGCTGGCACGCATGGAAAGGCTGGCGCCCATCCTGACCGCCAGCGACTTCGAGTTCGAGTTCCGCGAACCGCAGAGCCTGCCCAACCCGATGTTGTCCTTCGACAATCTGGCCTGCGGCTACGGCAACAACGCCATCGTCAAGGGTTTCAGCCGCAGCGTGCTGGCCGGCCAGCGCATCGGCATCCTGGGCGCCAACGGCCAGGGCAAGAGCACGCTGGTGAAGACCATCGCGAAGGCACTGCAGCCGCTGGGTGGCACCATGACCGAAGGCAAGGGCCTGGTCATCGGTTACTTCGCGCAGCAGGAACTGGACGTGCTGAGCCTGGACGACGGCCCGCTGATGCACATGGTGCGCCTGGCACGCGACGTGGGCCCGGCCGGGCGAGAACAGGAACTGCGCGACTTCCTGGGCCGCTTCAAGTTCACCGGCGACATGGTGCAGCAGGCCGTGGGCTCGCTGTCCGGTGGCGAGAAGGCGCGCCTCGTGCTGGCCATGCTGGTGTGGCAGCGCCCCAACCTGCTGCTGATGGACGAACCCACCAACCACCTGGACCTGACCACCCGCGAAGCGCTGTCGATGGCGCTGAACGAGTTCGAGGGCACGGTGATGCTGGTCAGCCACGACCGCGCGCTGCTGCGCGAGGTCTGCGACGAGTTCTGGCTGGTCGCACGCGGCCAGGTGCAGCCCTTCGACGGCGACCTGGACGACTACCAGAAGTGGCTGCTCGACGTGAGCCGCGCCGCGGCCAAGGGCCAGCCCATGCCCGACCCGCCGAAGGCCGCCGTGGTGGACACGGTGGAACTGCCGAAGCCGGCGACGGCGGCCAGAGGCACGTCGGTCAAGGCGGCGGCGCCTGGCGCCAAGGCTTCGGGCCAGGGCCGCGACGATCGCAAGCAAGGTGCTCAGGCCCGGTCGCAGCTGGCCAACCTGACACGGCCGCTGCGCATGGAACTGCAGCAGATCGACCAGCGCATGGAAAAGCTGGCGACGGAAAAGGGTGCGCTGGAGCAGGCGCTGGCCGCGGGCAAGCGCCCCGCGGCGGAAATCGCCGACACCGGCCGCCGGCTCAACCACATCGCCGCCGAGGTGGCGCTGCTGGAAGAGCGCTGGCTGCAGTTGCAGTCCGAACTGGAAACGATGCAGGCCGGGGCCTGACCGCCGGGACTTGAGCCCTTCGGGCCGGCCGCCGGCCCCTCTGCCGAGCGAAGCGGATCGACCTGCCAAGACCCTGCCGCCGTCATTACATTGTGCGCAATTGAATTGTGTACTACATTAATGTCCATGCCCCGCCAGACACCCAACGAACCTGCAGCCCAGCCCGCCGCCAACTGGCTGGCGCTGGACCGCCAGCTGTGTTTTGCGCTCTATTCGGCCTCGCTGGCCATGACCAAGCTGTACAAGCCGCTGCTCGACCCGCTGGGTCTGACCTACCCGCAGTACTTGGTGATGCTGGTGCTGTGGGAAAACGACGGCCTGGCCGTCAGCCAGGTCGGCGAGCGGCTGGCGCTGGACAGCGGCACGTTGACCCCGCTGCTGAAGCGCCTGGAAGCCGCCGGCCTGGTGCAGCGCCTGCGCGACGCGGCCGACGAACGCCGTGTGCTGCTGCAGCTCAGCGCCAGCGGCCGTGCGCTGAAGACCCGCGCGCAGCGGGTGCCCGGGCTCGTGGCCGGCGCCACCGGCTGCGAATTGGCGGAAATCGACTCACTCACCCAGCGGCTGCAGGCCTTGCGCCTGCAACTGCTCGGTTCCACCCCGCGCGCGGCCTGAAGGCCGGCGCACCCCACCCCTCAGGAGAAATGACATGGCCATCGACAAAGCCCTCTACACCGCCCACGCCACCAGCACCGGCGGCCGCACCGGCACCACCGAATCGTCCGACGGCGCCATCAAGCTGACTGGGTGGCCCGGGCGGTGTCGGCGCCAACCCCGAGGCCTTGTTCGCTTCGGGCTATTCGGCCTGCTTCATCGGTGCCATGAAAGCCGTGGCGGCGCGCCAGAAAATCAACTTGCCGGCCGAGGTGTCGGCCAAGGCCGAGGTGTCCATCGGCCCGATGACCGGCAAACCCGGGGCGTTTGGCATCAGCGTGGCCATGGCCATCAGCGTGCCGGGCATGGACAAGGCCGCTGCCGAAGCCCTGGTGGCCACGGCGCACGAGGTCTGCCCCTACAGCAATGCCACCCGCGGCAACATCGACGTCAGCTTGACGGTGGTCTGAAGCCGGCGGCGGCTCACTGCAGCAGCAGGTCCAGCATCAGTTCCACCCGCGCTTGAGCCGCGCTGTGGGCGGTGCTGAGCTGCACCGCTCGCGGCGCCTGGCCCACCACCCGACCGCTGACGCACCGGGTGCTCAGGCGCACCGCCACGCCGGCCAGGTGGGCGCGGCCCGCGGCGGCTTCCAGCTGCACATGCAGCGTGCCGTTGCCGGTGCCGGCCAGCACCAGGCCGTGGAAACCGGCGGCCACGGCGGCGTCCACCAGGGCCGCATCGAAGCCGGCGTGGCTGGTGATCCAGGCCACGCGGGGCCAGCTGGCGCAATCACGCGACAACACGGCGGCCGTCAGTGCCGCGTTGTCGGTGCTCGCGGACGTTGGCCAGGGGCGCAGCCCGTGCACCTGGCCCTCTTCCACCCGCGCCAGCAGACCGGCGTCACCGCTGCTGAAGGCCTCCAGGCGGTAGGCATCGACCTTGCGCACCGCATCAGCGGCGTGCACCTGGCCGGCCAGCACCACCAGCACGCCCCGTGCACCCGGCGTCTGAGCCACGGTCACGGCGTCCAGCAGGTTCTGCGGCCCGTCGGCCTGCAGTGAAGTGGCTGGCCGCATGGCGGCCGTCAGCACCACCGGCTTGCCCGGCGCCAGCACGCGGTGCAGGAAGTAGGCGGTTTCTTCCAGCGTGTCGGTGCCGTGGGTGATGACCACACCCTGCACCCTTTCCTGCGCCAGTTCGGCGTGCAGCGTCTGCACCAGCTGCTGCCACAGCTCGGGGCCCATGTCCTTGCTGTCGACCTGCGCCAGCTGCAGCGTGCGCAGCGGCACGCCCGCCAGCGCCGGCACGGCGTGAATCAGGGCCTGCACCCCGAGTTCGGCCGACCGGTAAGCCACGTTGTCCTGCGCGCTGGCGGCCGTGCCGGCGATGGTGCCGCCGGTGGCGATGACGAGAACATGAGGGGGCTGGCTTGGCATGTGTCGATTTCTGGATGAAAATACAGTCACTGGACAAACAGACAGCCTTCCGGGCTGCAGAAAGGCCACCCATGACCGAAAGTCCGAAGCTCACGCCGCGCCAGCAGCAAATCCTGGAACTGGTGCAGAGTGCCATCGAACGAACCGGCGCCCCGCCCACCCGCGCCGAAATTGCGGCCGAGCTGGGCTTCAAGAGCGCCAACGCGGCGGAAGAACACCTGCAGGCGCTGGCACGCAAGGGGGTCATCGAACTGGTCGGCGGCACCTCGCGTGGCATCCGCTTGAAGTCTGACACATTGCGTGCGCTGGCCCAGGCGCGGCTCGAGCCCTTCGGCAAGCAGTACATGCTGCCGCTGCCCAGCCTGGCGCAGCTGTCGCTGCCCCTGGTGGGCCGGGTGGCGGCGGGCAGCCCCATCCTGGCCACCGAACACGTCGACCAGAGCTACCTGATGGAAGCCAGCATGTGGGCGCGCCGGCCCGACTACCTGCTGAAGGTGCGTGGCATGAGCATGCGCGACGCCGGCATCCTGGACGGCGACCTGCTGGCCGTGCAAAAGGCCAAGGAAGCCAAGAACGGGCAGATCGTGGTGGCCCGTCTGGGCGACGACGTCACGGTCAAGCGCCTGCGCCGCACCAGCAAGGGCATCGAGCTGAACCCCGAGAACCCCGACTACTCCACCATCCTGGTGCCGCTGGACGCCGCCGACTTCGAGCTCGAAGGCATCGCGGTCGGCCTCATCCGCAACACCATGTTGATGTGAACGGGGCCCACCTCATGCCTTCGGCCAGGCGCCCGCCCAGGGCCCCACCCCCACGCAAGGCAGGCAACGCGGCCGAATGCCAGCAGCTCGAACAACTGCCCAATATCGGCCCGTCGATCGCGGCCGACCTGCGGCTGATCGGCGTGCAGCAGCCGCAAGACCTGCTGCAACGCGACGCCTTTGCGCTGTACCAGGCCCTGTGCCGGGCCACCGGCAAGCGCCAGGACCCGTGTGTGCTGGACACCTTCCTGGCCGCCACCGACTTCATGCACGGTGCGGCGCCCCGCCCCTGGTGGGACTACACGGCCCAGCGCAAGTCCACCTACGGCGCTGTCTAGGCTGAAACGCCGCGCCGGCACTCAGAACCGGCACACCGCCGGCAAGGAACAGCCGCCGCAAGCAGGCGCTTCTCGGGGGTTTGCCACCGGCCATTGGCGGCGACGATGGGGCTCAGGTTCCCACCCCCATCGTCCGATAAACCCTGCATGTTCAGATCCTTGCCCACCATGACCCGCTGGGGTCGTCGCTCCACCTTGCTGGCCAGCAGCAGCCTGCGCATGGAGTGCGGGCCCCCGTCGCTGCGCCATGCCCCCGACGGCAGCGCCTGGCAGCGCCTGATGTTCTGGCTGATGGCCCCCGCCCCCCAGGACACCGCGCCGCCGCTGAACCGCTTGCCGGGTGTGCGCAAGGAATTCCTGGCCACCGTGGCCGACATCAGCAACGAAGAAGCCGACCGCCTGCGCTGGCGGGTCGGCGAAGCACGCTCACTGCGCGAGTTGTGGCACGTGCGTGCCGATCTCTACCGCGTGGTGTCGCTCTGCCACAGCCAGACCGAAGCCGAGCAACGGCTGGCCCTGCTGAGCCGCCATTTCCCGGCGCGCGCGCCACGTTCGCAGTTTGGTGCCCTGTGAGTACAACCGAGGCAACGGCCATGCAACAACTCAGTCCAAGACACTTCAGCCCGGGCGCCGGCCTGCCCGGCTCGGGCCTGCCGGGTGACCGCAGCGCACGCCTGGCGGCAAGAAGGGCCTTCGTGGACCTGAAGCTGACCTTCTTGCATGCGCTGGATGGCACACCCGGCATCGAATGGCTCTGCACCCAGGTTCGTGCAGCCGAAGAACCCGTCGACCTGTGGCTGCTGCGCGCCCCGGTTTTTGCCGCACTTGCCGGTGGCAGCCCGGACCAACGCCAGCGCCGGCAGCAACTGCGGCGCGGCCTCGACACGATCTTCCCCGACCTGGAACCGGCCAGCGCTTTCGCGGCCTTCTAGCTTGCCTTCACCCGCGCCCCGAAGGTGCGTTTGAACTTCTCGACTTTCGGCGCCACCACGAAGGCGCAGTAACCCTGACCGGGGTGCTGCGCGAAGTAATGCTGGTGGTAGCTTTCAGCCCGCGAATAGTTGGCCAGCGGCTGGACCTCGGTCACCACGCGCTCACCGTGCGCGGCGTTGGCTTCGGCCAGCACCTCTCGCGCCACGGCTTCGTGGGCTGCACTTTCGAAGTAGATGCCGCTGCGGTACTGCGTGCCCACATCGTTGCCTTGGCGGTTCAGCGTGGTGGGGTCATGCAGATGGAAGAAGATCTCGAGCACCTCGCGCAGGGTGATGCGCGTGTCGTCGAAGCTGACACGCACGACTTCGACATGGCCGGTGTCGCCACCACAGACCTGCTCGTAGCTGGGGTTCATCACGTGGCCATTGCAATAGCCGCTTTCGACAGCGCCCACACCGTCGACCAACTCGAAAACCGCTTCCACGCACCAGAAGCAGCCGCCTCCCAGGGTGATCGTCTGCACACTCATGTTGCTGCTCCTCGCAAGCTGGGGGTCGTTTGGCGGCGCCAATTCCTTACACTGCAGCAGGATTATCCGGGCCCCCTCCGCCCCTCACATGAACGACATCTTTTTGACCCTGGGCATCGAAGCCTGGAAACCCACGCTAGGCGCCCTGCTGATGCCGCCCGTGCCCTTCCTGGTGCTGGTGCTGGCCGGTGCCCGCCTGATGTTCAGGCGCCGCCTGCTGGCCTGGTTCCTGGTCTTGCTGGGTGTGTTGGGGATCTGGTTCACCAGCACCGCCGCGGTCAGCCAAGGGCTCAACCTGTGGCTGCTGAAGCCCCAGATGCCGCTGCAGGAAGAACAGATCGCCGAACTCAAGCGCGCCCCACGCACGGCCATCGTCGTGCTGGGTGGCGGGCGCCGATTGCTGGCACCGGAGTACGGCGTGTCCAGCCTGCACGAACGTGGTGTCGAACGCCTTCGCTACGGCATGTGGCTGTCGCGCGAGACCGGGCTGCCGCTGGCTTTCAGCGGTGGCATCGGGCACAACGCGCAGCCAGGCCCCAGCGAAGCCGAGATTGCCGCCCGCATTGCCGAGCGCGAATTCGGCCGCCCCTTGAAGTGGACAGAAACCGAGTCCCGTGACACGCGCGAAAACGCGCTGCGCAGCGTGGCCCTGCTTGAGCCGCAGGGCATCGAGCAGATCGTGCTGGTCACCCACGGCTACCACATGCCCCGCGCGCTGCGCAATTTCCAGCGCGCCGCCGAAGGTCGCAAGATCACCATCGTGGCCGCGCCCATGGGCATGCGCCCGTCGGGCCGTCTGCGCGCCAGCGACTGGTTGCCCACCGCTGCCGGCTTCGAAGGCACGCGCCTGGTGCTGCACGAGTGGCTGGGGCGATTGATGGGGGCTTGATGGGGGCTTGACCGGCGTCGGCCGACGCCGGATCAGGTCGTGTGGCCGACGGAAGGTCAGAAAACGAGTGCCACCACGAACAGCCCGACCATGATGCAGGCCAGCACCACCTTGGCCAGCAGCCCGGCCATGATGCCCAGCCAGGTGGCCACACCCACCCTGAGCGCCTGGTGACCGGCCTGGGCCTGTTCCCGCCGGGCCCAGAACTCGCCCACCGCCGCCCCCACCAAGGGCATGAACAACACCCCGACCAGGCCCATGAACAGGCCCAGCACCGTGCCCACGGCAGCCCCCACCAGCGCCAGGCGGCTGGCGCCCGCCTTGCGCGCACCCAGCAGCCCGGCCACGTAGTCCAGCACCCAGGCCAGCACGGCCAGGATGCCGATGGCCGTCAGCATGCCGGCACCGACCCGGGTGAAGTCGTCGATCCAGGCGCCCAGCACGATGCCGGCCAACACCAGCGCCGTGCCGGGCAAGGCGGGCAGCACGGTGCCGGCCAGGCCAACCGCAATGAGCAGCACCGACAGGATCCAGAGCAAGGCAGGGGTCATCGCGGGTTCTCTCCCAGCCCGACAGGGCCATCAGGGTGGGATGATGAGGCCGGGTGCCACAGCACGCTGTGCGGCAGTGGACGGTGATCACCCACGCGCCACATGGCCTTGCAAGTGGCCTGGCAGCACCTCATGTGCATGCCTCAAACTCGCGCCTGCGCCTGAGCGTTCAGGCACCTACCGACAATCGAACGATCTGAGGATTCAAGACAATGAAGAACTGGCTCATCGGCGCCGTGGTTGTGGCCCTGGTCTCCACCATGATGCCCTCCATCTCGGAAGCCAAGCGGCTGGGAGGCGGCAAGTCCAGCGGACTGCAGCGCAACATGCCCGCACGCACCGCGCCTGACGCCGTGCCGGCCAAGCCCGCCACGCCGGCACAGGCCGCGCCGGCGCAAAACGCCGCTGGCACCACGCCTGCCGCCGCTGCCGGTGCTGCCCCTGCCGCCGCCGCCAAGCGTTCGTGGATGGGCCCGATCGCCGGCCTCGCAGCGGGCCTGGGCATTGCCGCCCTGATGAGCCACCTGGGCCTGGGCGAAGCCTTCGGCAACTTCCTGATGATGGCGCTGCTGGGTGTGGCTGCGGTCTTCCTGGTGATGTTCCTGATGCGCCGCTTCGGCAACCAGGGCCGCCAGTCGGCCATGGCAACTGCTGGCACCGGCAGCCGCACCGCGGGTGGTGCGCAAGTCGCCTGGCCGCAGGCCACGCCGGCTGTCAACGAGACCGCTTCTTCGGCTCAGCCTCTGCAACGCAGCAGCTTCGACGCTCCGGCCAGCCCGGCTGCGCCGGCGTCGGCCTTCGAGCCGGTCGCTGCCGCAACCAGCGCGGCGTCCGCCGTCGACAAGGCCTTCGTGCCGGCCGCCTTCGACAGCGAAGGTTTTGCGCGCACCGCCAAGATGATCTTCATCCGCATGCAGGCCGCCAACGACACCGCCGATCTGGACGACCTGCGCCGCTTCACCACCCCCGAGCTGTTTGCTTCGCTGCGCCTGGACCTGCAGGAGCGTGGCGCCACCGGCCAGCACACCGACGTGGTGAAGGTCGAAGCCGATGTGCTGGACGTGGCCAACGAAAGCGACCGTCAGGTCATCAGCGTGCGCTTCCATGGCGAGATGGTCGAAGAAACGGGTGCAGCACCGAGCCCCTTCAACGAAGTCTGGCACCTGGTCAAGCCGCACGACGACAGCCGGCCCTGGGCCATCGCGGGCATCGAGCAGACGCAGTAAGCCGCTCGGCGCATGCCGGCTAGGATGCCGGCATGCGCATTCCTTTACCCCCAGTCGCCGCCTTCGCGGCGACTTTGTTTTTGGCGGCCTGCGCCAGCATGCCAGCGGCCCTGCACTTCGACCGCCCGCTGGTGCTGCTGGGTGAAGTGCACGACAACGCAGCGCAACACGCCTTGCGCCTGCAGGCCTTCCGCGCGTGGCTGGCCACGGGCGCACGGCCGGTGCTGGCGATGGAGCAGTTCGACCGCCAGCACCAGGCGGCCATCGATGCCGCGCTGCGCCAGCAGCCCGCGCCGAGCGCCGACGCGCTGATTGCCGCCGGCCAAGGAGGCCGCGGCTGGCACTGGCCGCACTACAAACCCTTCATCGAGTTGGCGCTGCAGCACGGCTTGCCCATCGTGGCGGCCAACGTGTCTCGCGAAGAGGCACGCGCGGTGATGCGCAACGGCCTGCAGGCACAAGGCTTTGACCCTGTGGTGCCCGCGCCGGTGCTGCAGGCCTTGACCGCCACCATCGAAGCCAGCCACTGCGGCCTGCTGCCCGCCGGCCTGGCCGCGCAGATGGCACTGGCCCAGGTGGCGCGCGACCAGTTCATGGCGCGGGTGCTCGGCGACAACGTCCAGCGCGGTGTGCTGCTGCTGGCCGGCAACGGCCATGTGCGCACCGACGTGGGTGCGCCGCGCTGGCTGGACCCGGCCACACGCCAGCGCAGCCTGGCCATCGGCGTGCTGGAAGACGGCGACACGACATCGGCCTTCGACCGCGTCGTGCACACCCTGCCGCAGCCGCGCGCCGACCCCTGCATCGCGATGCGCGCAACGCCGCGCTGAGCCGCCGGCGCATCGCCTGCGCGCCTTTCAGCGCGTGCGCGCGCCGCCCAGCAGTTGCGCCCAACGATCACGCAGCCAGCGGTTGCCCGGGTCGGCATGCACCCGCTGGTGCCAGAACAGATTGACCTCGAAGTGCGGCAGTTCCAGTGGCAATGCGCGCACCACCAGGCCCAGCGGGCCGGCCACCTTGTCGGCCAGTTTCTGCGGCGCGGTCACCACGAGGTCGGTTTCCGCGGCAATCCAGGGCACGGCCACGAAGTGCGGCAGTTGCAGCGGCAAGATGCGACGCACGCCCTGCTGCCGCATCAGCCGGTCGACACGGTCGTGGCCCGTGCCTTCGGCCACCACCAGCGCGTGGCGGGCCTGTTGGTATCGATCGAGCGTCAGGCGGCCCTTGGCCAGCGGGTTCCCGGCGGCCATCAGGCACACGTAGCGCTGCTCGAACAGGCGGCGCTGGTGGAAACCGGCGGCCAGGTCGGGCAGCCAGCCCACGGCCAGGTCGATGCCCCCCAGCGCCATCTCGGCACGGGTGTCCACCGCCGTGTTGCGCACCGTGGCCAGTTGCACCCGTGGCGCTTCTTCCTGCAGGGCACGCATCAGCGTGGGCAGGAAGACGATCTCGCCGATGTCGGTCATCGCGACACGGAAGACCCGCTCGCTGCTGGCGGGGTCGAAGGCCGCGGGGCGGGCCAGGGTCTGCTCCAGCGCGGCCAGGGCCTGGCGCACGGTGGCGGCCATGCCCAGCGCATGGGGCGTGGGCTGCATGCCTTGCGCGGTGCGGGTGAAGAGTTCGTCGCCGGTGCTGCGGCGCAAACGCGCCAGTGCATTGCTGACCGCCGGTGCGGACAAACCCAGGCGGTGCGCCGCAGCCACCACCTTGCGCTCTTGCATCAGCGTGTCAAACACACGCAGCAGGTTCAGGTCCAGCGCCATGTGGGGTGGGGTTGGTGATGCTTCATGTGGTGAAGCATGACTTTAGGGCGGGCTGCATTTCGCGAAGCTCGGGCTTTACCCACAATGGCCGCTCCTTGCACGAGGCTGCTGCCATGAACGCTGCCATTCCCATCCAGGCCATCCCGCCTTCCGAGTCTGCATGGGGCGACAGTCCCACCAGCCGCGCGCCGGGCTGGGTCTACACCGACGAAACCCTGTACCGCCGCGAACTGGACCGCCTGTTCTACCGCGGCCACTGGTGTTACGTGGGCCTGGAATGCGAGGTGCCGGAAACCGGTGACTTCAAGCGCACGGTGGTCGGCGAACGCAGCGTGATCCTGGTGCGTGGCGAAGGTGGCGACATCCATGTCGTCGAAAACCGCTGCGCACACCGTGGCGTGGCCTTCTGCCGCGAACGCCACGGGCGTGTGAAGGACTTCGTCTGCCCCTACCACCAGTGGAACTACAGCCTGAAGGGCGACCTGGTGGGTCTGCCCTTTCGCCGTGGTGTGAAGCAGGACGGGCGTGTCAACGGTGGCATGCCGGCCGACTTCAAGCTGTCGGACCACGGCCTGACGCAGCTGAAGGTGGCGCGCCGCGGCGGCGCCGTGTACGCCAGCTTCGACCACGATGTCGAACCCTTCGAAGAGTTCCTGGGCCCCGAGGTGCTGCACTACCACGACCGGGTGTTCAACGACGCCAGGCCACTGAAGCTGCTGGGCTACAACCGCCAGCGCATCCCGGCCAACTGGAAGCTGATGCAGGAGAACATCAAGGACCCCTATCACCCGGGCCTGCTGCACACCTGGTTCGTCACCTTCGGCCTGTGGCGCGCCGACCAGAAGAGCCAGATGGTGATGGACAAACACCACCGTCACGCCTGCATGGTGAGCCGCCGCAACGAAGGTGGCGCGGGCAGCGTGACGCAGGGTGTGACCAGCTTCAAGGCCGGCATGCAGTTGCACGACGAGCGGCTGCTGGACGTCGTGCCCGAAGCCTGGTGGGGCGGCCCCAGCGTGGTGATGATGACGCTGTTCCCCAGCCTCATCATCCAGCAGCAGGTGAATTCGCTGTCGACACGGCACATCCAGCCGGTGTCGCCCGGTGTCTTCGATTTTGTGTGGACCCACTTCGGCCTGGCCGACGACGACGAGGCCATGACACGCCGCCGGCTGCGACAGGCCAATCTCTTCGGGCCCGCTGGCTTCGTGTCGGCCGACGACGGCGAGGTGATCGAGTTCGTGCAGCAGGCGTTTGCCGCCAACGGCCAGGCGCGCACGGTGAGTGAGCTCGACGGCCTGGACGTGAAGGCCACCGACCACATGGTGACGGAAACGCTGATCCGCGGCATGTACGGCTACTGGCGCGAGGTGATGGAGCGATGAACACCCGAGCCGTGAGGCTGGACGCCGACACCCTGCTGGCCTTGCATGCGCTGTACAGCGACTGCGCCGCCGTGCTGGACGCACGCGAGCTGGAACGCTGGCCCGACTTCTTCACCGAAGACGGTGTCTACAAACTGCAGTCACGCGAGAACTTCGACCGCGGCCTGCCGCTGGCCACGCTGGCCTTCGAGAGCCGCGCGATGCTGAAGGACCGTGTCTACGGCGCGCTGGAGACGATCTTCCACGACCCCTATCTGCAACGCCACATCGTGGGCTTGCCGCGTCTGCTGGCCCGTGAAGGCCAAGGCTCGGACGAAGTGCTGTGCTGCGAAGCCAGCTACGTGGTCATCCGCACCAAACGCGATGCGATGCCCGAGATCTTGAGCGTGGGGCGCTACCTGGACCGTGTGGTGCACACGCCCGACGGCCTGCGCTTTGCGCAGCGCCAGGTGATCTTCGACAACGACCTGATCCCCAACTCGATCATCGACCCGATATGAGCGCAGACACCTGGATCGACGTGGCCGCTGCGGCCGACGTGCCCGACGGCGACGTCGTGGCCGCGCATGTGCAAGGCCGCGAGATCGCACTCGTGCGCCTGGGCGAAGAGCTGCACGCCATCGACGCCACCTGCACCCACGGCAGCGCCAGCCTGTGTGGCGGCTTCGTGGAAGAAGACGGCAGCATCGAATGCCCGCTGCACCAGGGCCGCTTCGACGTGCGCAGCGGCCGTGCGCTGTGCGCGCCGCTGACACAAGACCTGGCGGTGCATGCGGTGCGTGTCGATGACGCCGGTCGTTTGTGGGTGAAGCTGGCCGTGGGCTGAACGCTCAGCGATCGGCGCCGCCCCCTAACTTCCCACCGTCGCGCAGCCCTGTCTGGCCGTGTGCCGGCGGCACACTGGGCGCATGGATGCCCGACAAGCGCTGACCGGCGCCCTGCCCTTTGCCATCGTGCTGGCCGCGCTGCTGTCGGTGCCGCTGTGTGCCGGCCTGCTGTGGCTGTACCGGCGTGCGGTGCTGCGCGGCATGTCGCAACAGGCCGGACCTGCCGGTCAGGTCACGGCGGCGAACGGCTCCGCGGCAGCGGTCGGCAAGCCGCCGCCAGCGCTGCAGCTGGAACAGCTGGCTGCCGCGCCCGCCGCCGACAGCGCGGCCTAGCGGCACAGCCGGCGGGCGCCGTGGCAGTCGGCCGGCATTTACCTGGTGGCCGGCACGGTCTACGCAGTGCTGATGGCCCTGGCCATGCAGGTGAGCGATGGCATGGGTGTGCTGCCCATCCGCACCGCCGTCTTGACGGTGGTGCACCTGTGGCCCGCGCTGCTGGCCGTGATGCTGGTGGCGGCCTATGACCGCTGGCACCGCGTGGCGCTGTTGCTGCCGTACTTCGTGGCCGTGGGTGCCTTGTGGCTGATTGCCCCGCATGACGATGACAGCGGTGGCCTGCGGGACGCCGCGGTGGTCTGGCTGCTGACCAACGGCCCGGCCACGGTGCTGCTGGCGGCCTTCATGTGGCGCCGCATCCGTGCGGTGGGCCCGCTGGTGCTGAGCTACATGGTGCTGGCGCTGCTCGGTTCGCAGGCGATCATCGGCTGGATGGCGGCCGACGAAGCGGTGCTGCAGGCCGTGACCGGCATGGCCTTTGCGGCGGGCCTGGGCGGCACCAGCACCTTCTACGCCGTGATGCTGATCGGCATGGTGCTGGCGGGCTTGCTGGGCTGGCCCCTGCTGCGCTGGCTGGGCCGCCGCTACCAGGCGCGCGCCTTCAGCGAAATGGCGTTGTCGGTGGACGCGCTGTTCATCATCTTCGCGGTCGTGCAGTCCATCGGCCTGGTGTTCTCCGGCCCCTGGTGGCTGCTCAGCGGGCTGGTGGCCTTTCTGGCCGCGCGGCTCACGGCCAGCCTGCTGTGGCGGCTGGTCGGCGCGCCCGCCATGGCACCGCAGCGCCTGCTGCTGCTGCGCGTGTTTGCGCTGGGCGCCCGCAGCGAACGGTTGTTCGACCGCCTGCGCCGGCACTGGCAGCCGCTGGGGCCGATGGCGATGATCGCCGGGCCCGACCTGGTCACCTCCACCGTCGAACCGCACGAGTTCCTGGACTTCATGAGTGGCGACCTGGCACGCCAGTTTGTCAGCGGTCCGGCCGACCTGCAGCGCCGCCTGGCAGGCTTCGACCTGCGCCCGGCACCTGACGGCCGGCACCGCATCGACGAACTGTTCTGCCGTGCCGACACCTGGCAGATCAGCATGCAGCGCCTGGCGTCGGCCAGCGACGCGGTGCTGATGGACCTGCGCAGTTTTGCGCCCAGCAACCAGGGCTGCCGCTACGAGATCGGCCGCCTGCTGGACAGCGTGGACCTGCGGCGTGTGCTGTTGCTGGTGGACCAGAGCACCGACCAGCCTTACCTGCACACCACCTTGAAGGAACTGTGGCAGCGGGTGGCTGCCGACTCACCGAACCGCCGGCCGGGTGCGACGGTGCGCATCCTGGCCATCGACGAACCCGGCCACGCGGCGATGGTCGCGTTGCTGGGCCACCTGCTGCAGCGCTGAAGCCGCCGCGGCTTCAAGCGGCAGCGCGCACCGGCGGCGCCAGCTCGGCGTGATCTTGAAGCCACTGCCGGGCCGCTGTTTCGTCGGTCTGCAGCGGGTGGAAATCGGCCCGCAGGTAAAGCTGCCGCGGCCGGGCGGTGCGGGTCACGATGCCATCGGCGCCCCACAGGAAACGTGCACCCTGCACCCAGGTGAACGGGCGCCACCAGCTGCCGTCCTGCCACAGATTGCGCAGCGTCTGGCGCGCCAGGTCGACGGCAAAGGTGCGCACCACGAGCTTGTAGATGCGTGTGCGCCATTCGTGGTTACCACCGAGCGCGGTGTACAGGTCGAAGGCCGTGCTGCGGTGTTCGGTTTCTTCGCAGCTGTGCCACAGCCACAGGTCACGCAGGCGCGGTTCGGCGCCTTGCAAAGCCCGTGGGTGGGCCAGCATGAATTCGGCGAACACGGCGGTCAGGTGTTCGGTGGCCGCGGTCACGGCCAGCCAGTTGCGCACGTCCATCGACTCCAGCAGCGGCCGCCGCGTCAGCAGCCTTGCCTGCCAGCTGTTCACCAGGCCCTGGCGCAACAGGTGGCCGTTGAAGCGTTCGTGCACGTGGCGGTGCGTGGCCTCCTGGCCGATGAAACCCTGCACCTCGTCGGCAAATGCCGCGCGCTCGTTCTCGGGCAAGGCCGCCAGGCCCTTGCGCATGCTGTCGATGAAGTACTGCTCACCGACTGGGAAGCTCATCGACAGCGCGTTGAAAAAAGCCGTGCTGAAGGCGTCGCCAGCCCAGTGGCGCGGCAAGGGTGTGTCCAGGTCCACACGCAAGCGGCGCACGGTGAGCGGCGGCTTCGCAAGGGATGGGGTGAAAGATGCGCTCATGAGGGCCAAAGTATGGCCCTTTGCGCACAGCCCTGCGGCCTGGGGCAAGATGGTGCCCATGACTTCACTTTCCGTTCTTGACCTCGCCCCCGTCGTCGAAGGCAGCAACGCCGCACAGGCGCTGCGCAACAGCCTGGACCTGGCCCAACACGCCGAAGCCTGGGGTTACCAGCGCTACTGGCTGGCCGAACACCACAACATGGACGGCCTGGCGTGCAGCGCCACCGCGGTGCTCATCGGCCACATCGCCGGTGGCACGAAGACCATCCGCGTGGGCAGCGGCGGCATCATGCTGCCCAACCACGCCCCGCTGGTGGTGGCCGAGCAGTTCGGCACGCTGGCCACGCTCTACCCCGGCCGCATCGACCTGGGCCTGGGCCGTGCGCCGGGCACCGACCAGCCCACCATGCGCGCCTTGCGCCGCACACTGGCCGGCGCCAACGAAGACCATTTCCCGCAGGACGTGATGGAGCTGCAGGCCTACCTGGACGAACCGCGCCAGGGCCAGGTGGTGCGAGCGATTCCCGGTGTCGGTACCCAGGTGCCCATCTGGCTGCTGGGCAGCAGCCTGTACAGCGCCCAGTTGGCAGCGCACCTGGGCCTGCCCTTTGCCTTTGCTTCGCACTTCGCGCCCGACCTGCTGATGCAGGCGCTGCAGATCTTCCGCACCACCTACCGGCCCAGCGCCCGCTGGCCACGTCCACATGCCATGGTGGCCGTCAACGTGGTGGCGGCCGACAGCGACGAAGAAGCGGCCTTCCACTTCACGTCCATCCAGCAGCGTTTTCTGGGCATGCGGCGCGGCCAGCGTGGCCCTTTGCCCCGGCCCGTGGCCACGATGGATGGCTTGTGGACCGACGCCGAGCGTGCCGGTGTCGAGCAGATGCTGGCTGCCGCTGCGGTGGGCGGGCCCGACACGGTGGCGCGGCAGCTGTCGCAGATCGTCGCGGCCACCGCTGCCGATGAACTGATCGTGGCCGGTGCGATGCATGACCACGCCGCGCGGCTGCGCAGCTACCAGATCCTGGCCGGGTTGCGCGACTCGCTGCAGGTGGCTCAGGCCGCCTGATCGCCGGGCGCTTTCTTCTCGGGCAGGCGGGGTGGCTCGGTGGCCACCTTGCCCGGCGGCGGCGCGCCTTCGGAGGTGAACCTGTCCTGCTGTTCGGGCACCGACGCGGGTCGGGTCGGCGCGGCGGGTGGTACCGGCGCGGCACGGGGCTTCACTGTTCTTCGTGGCATGGCAACTCCTCGGCTGGGCCAGCAGGCATCAACTGCCGTTTGTAAGTGCAAATCCTGTCACCGATCGGTGCGACAGCGCACTGAAGGCCCGAGCCGGCTTGCCCATCATCGCGCGGTGGGCGGAGAAGCCGGCCCACCAGCGCTCCCGTGCACGACGGCGGGGGGCCTGCCCCGCGCATCTTGATTCCGGAGCCCAGAGCATGAACATCCAACTCGGGCTGACGCCCATCCTGTCGCTGCTGGCCGGCATCCTGATCCTGGTCATGCCGCGCCTCTTGAACTACATCGTCGCGATCTACCTGATCGTGGTGGGGCTGGTGGGGCTGTTCGGCATGGGCAATATGCGAATCTGAACCGCCGGCCAGTGGGCCCCGACGGCCATCAAGCGACCCAGCGCCTGGCGTTCGCGAACATGCGGGTCCATGGGCTGCGCGACGAGCGATCGCCCGCCGTCCAGCTCATCTGCACGTTGCGGAACACCCGCTCGGGGTGTGGCATCAGCGCGGTGAAGCGGCCGTCGGCCGTGGTCACCGCCGTCAGGCCGCCGGGGCTGCCGTTCGGGTTGAGCGGATAGGTCTCGGTGGCGGCGCCGTGGTGGTCCACGAAGCGCATCGCGCGGTGCACCGACTTTGCATCGCCGCGCTGACTGAAGTCGGCAAACCCTTCGCCATGAGCCACCGCGATGGGCAGGCGGCTGCCGGCCATGCCCTGGAAAAAGAAGCTGGGTGAATCCAGCACCTCCACCAGCGACAGGCGGGCTTCGAACTGCTCGCTCTTGTTGCGCGTGAACCTGGGCCAGGCCTGGGCGCCCGGAATGATGGGCGCCAGCGCCGCAAACATCTGGCAGCCGTTGCACACACCCAGGCCGAAGGTGTCGGTGCGATTGAAGAACTGCGCAAAAGCTTCGGCCAGCGCCGGGTTGAAGAGGATGCTGCGCGCCCAGCCTTCACCCGCGCCCAAGGTGTCGCCGTAGCTGAAACCGCCGCAGGCCACGATGCCCTGGTAGTCCGCCAGCTTTGTGCGGCCGGCCTGCAGGTCGCTCATGTGCACGTCGAAGGTGTCGAAGCCGGCCTGCGCCATGGCGTAGCTCATCTCGACATGGGAGTTCACGCCCTGCTCGCGCAGGATGGCCAGCTTGGGGCGCGTGCTGTTGACGTACGGTGCAGCGATGTCTTCTGCCGGGTCGAAGCTCAGCTGCAGGTGCAGACCCGGGTCGGCCGGGTCGCCGGCGGCCTGGTGTTCCGCGTCGGCACAGGCCGGGTTGTCGCGCAGGCGTGTGATGCGCCAGCTGACTTCGTCCCACTGCTGGTGCAGGGCCTGCAACGGCGCGCTGAACTGGCACTTGGCATCACGCCAGACTTCCATCGCGCCGCGGTCGTTGGGCTTGCCGATGAAGTGCGTGTGGCGGCTCAGGCCGTGTTCACGCAGCGTGGCCATCACCTCGTTGCGCACCGCGGTGGGTACCTGGATCACAACGCCGATCTCTTCGTTGAACAGCGCCTTCAGCGTCAGTTCATTGCGGCGTTCGCCCACCTGCGTGGCCCAGTTCTTGGAATCGCCATACTCGGCACGGCTGTCGCCGATGCCGTCGCTTTCGGTGACCAGGATGTCGACGTTCAAGCTCACGCCAAGGTGGCCGGCAAAGGCCATCTCGCACACCGTGGCCCACAGGCCACCGTCGCTGATGTCGTGGTAAGCCAGGATGCGGCGCTGCGTGCGCAGCGTGTTGATGGCGAGGACCAATTGCTTCAGCTGCTGTGCATCGTCCAGGTCGGGGACACCGTCCTGCTGGTGACAGCCGAACTGGCCCAGCACCTGCGCCAGCATGCTGCCGGCCATGCGCTTCTTGCCCTGGCCCAGGTCGATCAACACCAGTGTCGTGTCACCAGGCTGAAGCTGCGGCGTCAGCGTGCCACGCACGTCGGCCAATGAGGCAAAGGCGGTGACGATCAGCGACACCGGTGCGGTGACCTGTCTGGCGGTTTCACCGTCCTGCCATCGGGTGCGCATCGACAGCGAATCCTTGCCGACAGGAATGCCCACGCCCAGCGCCGGGCACAGCTCCAGGCCGACGGCCTTGACGGTGTCGAACAGCGCCGCGTCTTCGCCCGCTTCACCGCAGGCCGCCATCCAGTTGGCGCTGAGCTTCACGCGGCTCAGTTCGATCGGCGCGGCCAGCAGGTTGGTGATGGCCTCGGCCACCGCCATGCGGCCGCTGGCGGGGCCGTGCAGAGCCGCCAGCGGCGTGCGTTCGCCCATGGCCATGGCTTCGCCGGCAAAACCGCTGTAGTCGGCCAGCGTGACCGCACAGTCGGCCACCGGCACCTGCCACGGGCCGACCATCGGGTCGCGGTGGTTCAAGCCGCCGACGGTGCGGTCGCCGATGGTGATGAGAAAGCGCTTGCTGGCCACCGTGGGGTGGCGCAACACGTCCAGCGCCACCTGCTCGAGTTTCACGCCGGTCAGGTTCAGCGGTGTTTCGCTGCGTGCCACGCGCTGCACGTCGCGGTGGGTCTTGGGCGGTTTGCCCAGCAGCACGTCCATCGGCATGTCGATGACACGTTCGCCGCCCGGGCCGTCTTCGAGGATCAGTTCGCGGTCATCGGTGGTCACGCCCACCACCGCATACGGGCAACGCTCGCGCCCGGCCATCTGCACAAACAGCGGCATCAGGTCGGGGTTGATGGCCAGCACATAACGTTCCTGGCTCTCGTTGCACCAGATTTCCTTGGGCGCCAGGCCACTTTCTTCCAGCGGCACCTGCCGCATGTCGAAGCGCGCGCCTTTGCCGGCACCGTCCACCAGTTCGGGAAAGGCGTTGCTGATGCCACCGGCGCCCACGTCGTGGATCGCCATCACGGGGTTCGTTTCACCGAGAGCCCAGCAGTGGTTGATGACCTCCTGCGCCCGGCGTTCGATCTCGGGGTTGCCCCGCTGCACGCTGTCGAAGTCCAGCGCCGCGGTGTTGCTGCCCGCGGCCATCGAGCTGGCCGCGCCACCGCCCATGCCTATGCGCATGCCGGGGCCGCCCAGCTGCACCAGCAGCGTGCCGGCACCGAAGGGCAGCTTCTTGACCTGGCCGGCGCTGATGCTGCCCAGCCCGCCGGCGATCATGATCGGCTTGTGGTAACCGCGGCGCACGCCGGCCACGTCCTGCTCGAAGACGCGGAAGTAGCCGCCCAGGTTGGGCCGGCCGAATTCGTTGTTGAAGGCCGCGCCGCCCAGCGGGCCCTCGGTCATGATCTGCAGCGCGCTGGCGATGTGTTCGGGCTTGCCGACGGGCCGCTGTTCCCAGGGTTCGTCGGTACCGGGCAGGTGCAGGTTGCTGACGCTGAAACCGGTCAGCCCGGCCTTGGGCCTGGCGCCACGCCCGGTGGCACCTTCGTCGCGGATCTCGCCGCCCGCGCCGGTGCTGGCGCCCGGGAAGGGGCTGATGGCCGTCGGGTGGTTGTGGGTCTCCACCTTCATCAGCACGTGCGCGGTGTCTGCGCGCGCGCCGTACAGCGGTGCGTTCGTGAACCCCTGCGGCAGCCAGCGCTGCACGGCATGGCCTTCCATCACCGCGGCGTTGTCGTCGTAGGCCACCACGGTGTGCTGCGGGCTGGTCTTTTCGGTGTGGCGGATCATGCCGAACAGGCTGTGCGGCTGCTCGACGCCGTCCACAGTGAAACGCGCGTTGAAGATCTTGTGGCGGCAGTGTTCGCTGTTGGCCTGCGCGAACATCATCAGTTCGACGTCACTCGGGTTGCGGCCGAGCTTGCCAAACGCATCCACCAGGTAGTCGATCTCGTCGGCCGACAGCGCCAGGCCGAATTCGGTGTTGGCTTGCACCAGCGCGTCGCGGCCCCGGCCCAGCAGGTCGACATGCGCCAGCGGCTCGGCCTGTCGGCTGTCGAACAGGTGCACGGCGGCTTCGCGCTCGTAGGCCACGTGTTCGGTCATGCGGTCGTGCAGCAGCGCAGCAACGGCAGCACGTTCTTCGGCGCTCAAGGGCTTGGCTGCGCTCAGCAGGCCGGCTTTCAGCGACAGCGTGAACTCGGAGACCCGTTCCACGCGGTGCAGAACAAGCCCGCAGTTGCGGGCGATGTCGGTGGCCTTGCTGGCCCAAGGTGACACGGTGCCCAGGCGAGGCATCACGACCACCCGTTCGCCTTGTGCCGGACCTGCGAAGTTGTCCCCGTAGGCCAGCAGCGCCTGCAGCTTGTCCGCCGCCGCGCGATCGGGTTCTGCATCGAAGGCGGCCCAATGCACAAAGCGGGCGGCTACTCCGTTGACGCGTGGGCAGACAGTCTGCAAACGGGCCAGCAGCGCCTGGGCGCGAAAGGCCGAGAGCGCACTGCCGCCCTCGAAGTGAATCAGATGGAAGGGCGTTGCGCTCATGCGGTCCCGGGCCGGGCTGAAGGGGAAACCCGAGATTTTAGGGGCCGGTGGGATAATCGCTGGATGGCTATCCCCATCAAATCCCCGGCCGACATCGAAGGCATGCGCCTGGCCGGCCGTCTGGCCAGCGAAGTGCTGGACCTGCTGACCCCCCACGTCAAGGCCGGCGTGACCACGCTGGAACTCGACCGACTGGCGCACGACCACATGGTGCACGTGCAGGGTGGCATCCCGGCCACGCTGGGTTACCAGCCTGCCGGATATCCCGCCTACCCGGCTTCCTTGTGCAGCAGCCTGAACGACGTGGTGTGCCACGGCATCCCCGACAACCGGCCGCTGAAAGACGGTGACATCGTCAACATCGACGTCACCATCATCAAGGACGGCTGGCACGGCGACAACAGCCGCATGTACGTGGTGGGTGAAGGCAGCATCGCCGCCAGGCGCCTGTGCCAGATCACCTTCGAGGCCATGTGGAAGGGCATCGTCAAGGTCAAGCCCGGCGCGCGGCTGGGTGACATCGGCCACTCGATCCAGACCTTCGCCGAAAACGCCGGATTCAGCGTCGTGCGTGAATTCTGCGGCCACGGTGTGGGCGCGCGGTTCCACGAAGAGCCGCAGGTGCTGCACTACGGCCGGCCGGGCACGCTGGAAGAGCTGGTGCCGGGCATGATCTTCACGATCGAGCCCATGATCAACGCCGGCAAGCGCGACATCAAGGAAGACCGCAAGGGCAACCGCCCCTACGACGGCTGGACCATCGTCACGCGCGACCGCAGCCTGTCGGCGCAATGGGAACACACCGTGCTGGTCACCGAGACCGGCTACGAGGTGCTGACCGTCAGCGCCGGCAGCCCACCGCCGCCGGCCTTTGCGCCGGCCGGCTACGGCCAGGCTGTTGCCGTGACCAGCTGACCGCAATGTCCGCCTCGCCCCAGGCCGTGGGCAGCGTGGTGGCCCTGCGGGCGCAGTTCCGCGACGGCAAGGCCGAGCTGCTGGAACACTTTGCGCAGTCGCGCGCCACCGCCACGGTGGCCGGGCAGCTGGTGCGCGCACTGGCGCGCCACGTCGACGGCACCCTGGCTGCGCTGTGGACGCAGGCCGGCCTGCCGGCGCAGGCTGCACTGGTGGCGGTGGGCGGCTACGGGCGCGGTGAACTGTTCCCGCATTCCGACGTCGACGTGCTGGTGCTGCTGCCTGCCGAACCCGACGAAACAGAGCGCGGTGCGGTCGAGCGCTTTGTGATGGCCTGCTGGGACACCGGCCTGGAGATTGGCTCTTCGGTGCGCACCGTGGCCGAGTGTGTGGCCGAGGCCGAGCGCGACGTCACCGTGCAGACCGCCTTGCTCGAATCGCGCCTGGTGTGCGGCGCGCGGCGCCTGTTCAAGCAGTTCCGCCAGACGCAGGACCAGGCCATGGATGCCGGCAACTTCCTGCGTGCGAAGACCCTGGAAATGCAGCAGCGCCACGTGAAGTACGAAGGTACGCCCTATTCGCTGGAACCGAATTGCAAGGAAAGCCCGGGCGGCCTGCGCGACCTGCAGGTGGTGATCTGGGTCGCACGCGCCGCCGGCCTGGGCCGCACCTGGGGCGAGCTGGCCAGCAAGGGCCTGATCACGGCCTTCGAGGCCAGCCAGCTGGTCAAACACGAAGGCACCTTGAAGCTGATCCGCGCGCGGCTGCACATGGTGGCCGGCCGCCGCGAAGACCGCCTGGTGTTCGACCTGCAGACCGCCGTGGCGGAAAGCTTCGGCTACCGGGCCAGCGAAGGCCAGCGCAGCAGCGAGGTGCTGATGCACCGCTACTACTGGGCGGCCAAGGCGGTGACGCAGCTCAACCAGATCCTGATGCTGAACATCGAAGAGCGCATCAGCGGTTCCGAAACCACGCCGATGCGACCCATCACCGCACGTTTTTTCGACCGCGCGGGCATGCTGGAAGTGGCCAGCGATGACCTGTACATCGACAACCCGCATGCCATCCTGGAGACCTTCCTCGTCTACCAGCAGACCCCCGGCCTGCAGGGCCTGAGCGCACGCACCCTGCGCGCCCTGTACAACGCCCGCAACGTGATGGACGCGGCCTTCCGCCGCGACCCCATCAACCGCGAGCTGTTCATGGACATCCTGCGCCAGCCACGCGGCACCACGCACGCGATGCGGCTGATGAACCAGACCAGCGTGCTGGGGCGCTACCTGTGGGTGTTCCGCCGCATCGTCGGGCGCATGCAGCACGACCTGTTCCATGTGTACACGGTGGACCAGCACATCGTGATGGTGATGCGCAACATGCGCCGCTTCTTCATTCCCGAACACGCGCACGAGTACCCCTTCTGCAGCCAGCTGGCGGCGCAGTGGGACAAGCCCTGGGCGCTGTACGTGGCGGCGCTGTTCCACGACATCGCCAAGGGCCGCGGTGGTGACCACTCCGAGCTGGGCCAGGTCGAAGTGCGCCGCTTCTGCCGCGACCACGGCGTGGGCAAGGAAGACACACGGCTGATTGAATTCCTGGTCAAGCACCACCTCACGATGAGCCGCATCGCGCAGAAGGAAGACCTGTCCGACGCCGATGTCATCCGCGACTTCGCCACGCTGGTGGGCACCCCGCGCTACCTGGTGGCGCTGTACCTGCTGACGGTGGCCGACATCCGCGGCACCGGCCCCAAGGTGTGGAACGCCTGGAAGGGCAAGCTGCTGGAAGACCTGTACCGGCTGACGCTGCGCGCGCTGGGCGGCGCGCAACCCGACCCCGGTGCCGAAATCGAAGCGCGCAAGCAGGAAGCGCGGCAGAACCTGGCACTGCACAGCGCCCTGCCCGGCACCGAAGAGCCGCTGTGGCAAACGCTCGAAATCAGCTATTTCGCACGTCACGAAGCGGCCGACATCGCCTGGCACGCGCGCAGCCTGTGGCGCCACGTGACGGCAGCCAGCCCCAAGGTATTTGCCCGCACCTCGTCGGTGGGCGACGGCCTGCAGGTGCTGGTCTACTGCCCCGACCGCCCCGACCTGTTTGCACGCATCTGCGGTTACTTCGACAGCGCCGGTTTCAGCATTCAAGACGCCAAGATCCACACCACACGTGCCGGTTATGCGCTGGACACTTTCCAGGTCGTGGCCACGCCCGGCAACGCGCCCGACAGCCCGGGTGGTTACCGCGACCTGATCTCGCTGGTGGAAACACAGGCCACGCTGGCGCTGGCGTCCACCGGCCCGCTGCCCGACCCGCGCAGCGGGCGGGTGTCGCGCCGCGTGCGCAGCTTCCCGGTCAAGCCGCGCGTGTCGCTGGCGCCCGACGAACGTGCGCAACGCTGGCTGCTCACGGTGTCGGCCAGCGACCGCTCGGGCCTGCTCTACGCCATCGCACGGGTGATGGCCAAGAACCAGGTCAACCTGCAGCTGGCCAAGATCACGACCTTGGGTGAACGGGTGGAAGACACCTTCCTGGTCGACGGCCCCGAGCTGCAGAAACCGCGTGCGCAGCTGCGCATCGAAACCGAACTGCTGGACGCCGTGGCGGCGCCGGCCTGAGCGGCGGCGCAGGGCAAGGCATGGGCCTGAAACGCATCGCCGCCGACCAGGCCCTGCTGCAATGGGCCAGCTTCGACACCGTGATCGACGCCCGCAGCGAAGCCGAGTTTGCCCACGACCACCTGCCTGGCGCCGTCAACTGGCCGGTGCTGAACGACAACGAACGGGCTTCGGTGGGTACCGAATACAAGCAGGTCTCGCCCTTCGAAGCGCGCAAGCGTGGCGCCGCGCTGGTGGCCATGAACATCGCGCGCCACTTGCAGGCCCACGTGATGGACCACCCCCGAAGCTGGCGACCGCTGGTGTATTGCTGGCGCGGCGGCCAGCGCTCGGGTTCTTTGTCGCTGGTGCTGGACCAGATCGGCTTCACCGTGCATGTGCTCGATGGCGGCTACCAGGGCTTTCGCCGCACGGTGGTCGAGCAGACACCGGCACTGGCTGCAGGCCTGAGTTACCGCGTGTTGTGCGGCCGCACCGGGTCGGCCAAGAGCCGGCTGCTGCAGACGCTGGCCGAAGAGGGCGCGCAGGTGCTGGACCTGGAAGGCCTGGCCATGCACCGCGGCAGCGTGCTGGGCCTGGTGCCGGGTGAGCAGCAACCGTCGCAGAAAGCCTTCGAAACGCAGCTGTGGCAGGTCCTGCGTGGCTTGGACCCGGCGCGCCCGGTGTGGGTGGAAGGCGAAAGCCGCACCATCGGTCGCCTGCGCGTGCCCGAACCGCTGCTGGAGCGACTGCGGGTGGCGCCGGTCGTCCAAGTGCAGATGCCGCTGGCTGCCCGCGTCGCGTTTCTGCTGCGCGACTACGCGCACTTCGTCGACAACGTCGAGACCTTGTGCGAGCGGCTGGCCCTGCTGCGTGAACTGCGTGGCGCCAAGACAGTCGAACGCTGGCAGCAGGCGGCGCGCCAGGGTGAGATGGGGCTGATGGTCGAAGAGCTGCTCAGCACCCACTACGACCCGGGCTACCTGAAGTCCATGCCCCGCAACTTCAGCGGCTTTGCCGCCGGCCAGGTGGTGGACCTGCTTGACGGCACACCGGCCACCCTGCAGTCGGTGGCGCGCACTTTGCTGGCCGGTGGCCAGGAAGGCCCGGCCCAACCTGGCGCCTGAGCCCGGCGGCCGGGCAGGCTAGCAAGCAGAGTCAGGGGATACGCGGCGCGCCCGGTATTGCGCACAATGCCGGCTGCCTCGGCCCGCGCCGCCAGCGCATCTGCTTGTCTGTCATGCTCTTGTTTTCATGAAGTGCTCCTCCCGCCGCATCGCCTGCGTCCTGCTCATCACAGGTGCCAGCGGCCTGGGTTTTGTGGCGTCTGCGCCGCTGGCTGCACCGGCAAGCACAGCCAACGCCGAGCCTATGCTCGACTACACCGTCGAGCCGGGCGACACGCTGATCGGCATTCGCGACCGGCTGCTGGTGCCCGGCACGGGTTGGAAGGTGCTGCAGCGCATCAACCGCGTGCAAGACCCGCGCCGCCTGCGGCCCGGCAGCACACTTCGCCTGCCCCTGTCGCTGATGCGCGAGCAGGACAGCCAGGCCCGGCTCAGCGGCGTCGTCGGCCCGGTGACGGTGTTGCGGCGCGGCGCCGCCACGCCACAGCCGCTGGCCAGCGGCGACGTGCTGCAGCCCGGCGACCGGGTGAACACGGGCGCGCGGGCTTCGGCCGTGATTGCCTTCGAAGACGGCACGCGCGTGCTGCTGCGCCCGGACAGCCAACTGCTGGTCGAACGCATCACCCGTGTGCAGCCGGCCGGCCCCGGCCGCACCGAGCTGCAACTGGAAAGCGGCAGCGCCGACACCCAGGTGCCGGTGCCAGAAGGCAAAACACCGCGCAGCCGCGTGCGCCTGCGCACACCGGTGGTCAACCTGGGTGTGCGCGGCACCGACTTCCGCACCCAGGCCAGCGCCGCCCGCGCGCAGGTGGAAGTGCTGCAAGGTCGCGTGGGCGCCGCAGCGGGCGCAGCGGCGGCGGTCAATGTCGATGGCGGTTTTGGCGCCGTCGCCACCGAACGGGGTGTGGGTGCACCACGTGCACTGCTGCCGGCGCCCGACCTCAGCGGCACGGCCACGCTGCTTGAACGCCTGCCGCTGAAGTTTGTCTGGCCGAATCAGGCCGGCGCCGCGGCCTACCGGGCGCAGGTTCATGCGGCCGACGGTAGCCTCCTGCTGTTGGACGGCCTGGTCACGGCACCCCAGGTGCAGTGGCCAGACCTGCCCGACGGCAGCTACGAGTTGCGTGTTCGCGCGGCCGACTCGCTGGGCCTGGAAGGCCGCGACGCCCGCAGCAGCTTCCGCCTGAAGGCGCGGCCCGAGCCGCCTTTCACGGTCGAGCCGCGTGCCGGTGCACAAACGGCGGAAGACCCGGTGCGTTTCCGGTGGAGCCGCAGTGCCAGCGCCGAACGTTATGTGCTGCAGGTGTCCGACACACCCGGCTTCGAGACCCTGCGCGAAGAGCGGCAGGACGTCGACGACACCGAAGTGCAGATTGAGTTGCCGCTGGGCACGCACCACTGGCGTGTGGCCAGCGTGCGCGGACTCAAGGAAGGTGCCGACCAGGACCGCGGCCCCTGGAGCGATGTGCAGGCCTTCACGCGGGTGCCACCACCTCCACCACCACCGCCCCCACCACCGGGCCCACCCGGCCAGGCCGTGCCGCAGAGCACCAGCGACGGTGTGCTGATGAGCTGGCCGCAGGTGCCGCTGCCCGGTGCACGCTACAACGTGCAGGTCTCGCTCGACCCGGGCTTTCAGACACTGCTGGCCGACGAAGTGACCGCGCAGCCGCAGTGGCTGCTGCGCAGCCCCGAGCCGGGTCTTTACCACGTGCGGGTGCGCACGATCGGTGTCAACCAGCAGCCAGGACCTTTCGGCGCCACGCAGCAGCTGGAGGTGCCGCGCTCGGCCCTGTGGTGGCTGCTGCTGCCCGCGGTGCTGCTGCTCCTGCTGTAAGCCAGCCATGAACCTGAACCCGAGCGCAGGCCCCGGGCGGCTGGCGCGTGCATCCGCAGCGCTGGTGGCGGTGCTGGTGGGCCTGCTGGTCGGGGCCAGCCCGCTGCAGCACAGCCTGTCGCGGCCCTGGAACGACCTGCTGCTGCGCTGGCTGCCGTCACTGCCCACGCCAGAGCAGGTGCTGCTGATCGACATCGACGATGCGTCGCTGGCCGACTTGCGCGATGAACTGGGCCCCTGGCCCTTTGACCGCGGTGTGCATGCCCAACTGGTTTCCCATCTGCGGGCCTTGCAGGCACGTGTCATCGTGCTCGACCTGCAGTTCATCGACTCGCGTGTGGGCGACACCGCCCTGGCACAGGCCATCGCCGCGCCCGGGGCGCCTGTGGTGCTGGGCGCAGCAGGCGCCGTCTCGGCCGGTGGTGGCGCTGGTGCGCCGTCGAATCCGTGGTCGTGGCCGTCGATGCTGTTGCCGGCCCGGTCCTTGTGGCCGTCACCCGAGCAGCCACCGCCCGTGGGCGTGCTGACCACGCCTCTCGACGGCGACGGCCGCTTGCGCGCGCTGCCGCTGTGGCACGAAGCTCATGGGCAGCGCTGGCCTGCCATGCCGCTGGCCACGCTGCTGGCCAGCGGCGCCCAGCCCGACCCACGCTGGCCGCTGGACGCCCACGGCCAGGTCCACCCCGTCTGGCCAGGCCCCGATGCACCCTTGCCGGTGCTGCCCTTCGCTGAGGTCTGGCGCAGCGCTGTCCGCGCGCAGGCGGGCACTGAGGTCGACCCGGCGCTGGCGCAGGCCGTCAAAGGCAGCGCCGTGTTTGTCGGCAGCAGCGCCTTGCTGGCCGACCGGGTGATGACGGTGCAGGGCCAGCTGCAAGGCACCGAAGCGGTGGCGCAGGCCTACGTGGCACTGCGTGACCACCGTCTCTTGCGGCCACCCCAGGCCGCTTTGCAGGTCTTGCTGCTGCTGATGGCCTGCACGCCCGCGCTGCTGCTGCTGCTGAGCAACCGGCCGCTGGCCCAGCGCTGGACGCTGGCGCTGTGGCTGGGCGCAGCCGTGCTGGTGCTGGTGGCCAGTGCCGCCACGCTGGGCTTGGGCCATCAGCTCAGCGAACCGGCGGCCGCGCTGGCTGCGGCCGCCACCGGCCTGGTGCTCAGCCTGTGGCTGAAGCAAAAGGCGGAGCAGGCCGCACGTTGGCAGCTGGCGCAAGAGCGCGCCGCTGCCGCTGCCGCCAGCGAAGCCAAGTCTGCCTTCCTGGCCAACGTCAGCCACGAGATCCGCACGCCGCTGAACGCCCTGCTGGGCGTCGCAGAGCTGCTGGCCAACAGCCCGCTGTCGCCCCAGCAGCGCCAACACCTGCTGGTTTTCCAGCAGGCCGGCCAGACCCTGCGCGCGCTGGTCGATGCGCTGCTGGACCTGACCAAGATCGAAGCCGGTCATCTGGTGCTGGACGTCACACCCTTTTCGCTGCAGGCGCTGCTCGATCGACTGGAGGGTCTGTTCCGGCCGCAACTGCAGAAGCGGCCGCTGCTGCTGGCTTTCGAATGCGCAGCCGACCTGCCGGCACGGGTGCTGGGCGACGCCGGGCAACTGGAGCGTGCCTTGACCAACTTGCTGGGCAATGCACTGAAGTTCACCGCGCAGGGCCGCGTGGCGCTGAGCGTCAGCGCCACGCCGGGTCGGCCTGAGCTGCTGCGCTTCGAGGTGTCGGACACCGGCATCGGCATCGACACGGACAAGCTGGACAGTGTCTTCAAGCCCTTTGTGCAGGCCGACAGCAGCGTGTCCCGGCGCTTCGGCGGCACGGGCCTGGGGCTGGCCATCACCCGCGGCTTGGCTCAGCGCATGGGTGGCGATGTCACGGTGGCCAGCGCCCCAGGCCAGGGCAGCGTCTTCACGCTGACGGCGCTGCTGCCGGCCGCAACAGAAACGCCAGGATCTGCCGCCGGACCCGCAGCCAAGCCCGAGTTGCTCTTGCCCCCAGCCCTTGCGACCGCAACGCCAGCGCGTGAGGCCACCCAGCCCTGGCAACTGCTGCTGGCCGAAGACAACGATGTCAACGTCTACCTCTTCCTGGCCATGCTCGATGTGCCCGCGCTGCAGATCGACGTCGCGTCGGACGGCATCACGGCCCTGCAGATGGCGCAGGCCAAGCGTTATGACCTGATCTTCATGGACGTGCAGATGCCCGGCAAGGACGGCCTGAGTGTCACCCGCGAGCTGCGGGATCACGAACACAGGCGTGACCTGCCCCGGGCTGCCGTGGTGGCACTGACCGCCAACGCCTTTGCCGAAGACGTGCGCCAAAGCCAGGAAGCCGGCTGCGACCTGCACCTGGCCAAGCCCTTTTCGCGGGCGCAGCTGCTGGCCACGATCACGCAGTTGCTGGGCCCCGTGCTGCCGGCAGACCCCACCCCGCCGCCCGCGTGAAGACCTCAGCGGCGCATGATCGGGGTCAAGCCCACCCGGTCCCGCTGCGCCTACAGTCCCGCATGGCTCGCGTCCCCTTCCGATGACCCCGTCTCCCGACCTGCAGGCGCTGCGCCGCCACCCTGTGCGCCAGGTGCCGCTGTTCCAGCCCCTGCACTGGCTGGCCCGTGGCTGGGCCGATCTGATGCACTGCCCCCTGCCTGGCCTGCTGCACGGCTTGCTGATGGCCGGCTTCGGCGCGCTGCTGGTGCTGCTGGCGCGCGACCGTTTCTGGTTGCTGGCCGGGGCCTTCAGCGGTTTCCTGCTGATGGCGCCGCTGGTGGCCACGGGCCTGTACGCCGTGAGCCGGGCGCTCGAAAAAGGCGAACGTGCCGGCCTGGGCACGGCACTGGCGGCCTGGAGACCGCGCGACAGCCGGCTGGTGGTCTTTGGCCTGCTGCTGGCCCTGGCGGGCACAGGCTGGGTCTTGACGTCAGCCGCACTCATCACACGCTGGGCGCCCGAGCCGGTGCAGAACCCGGCCGACTTCCTGCGTGTGGTGGTGATGGCCGGCGAGGCTGGTCTGTTCGAAATCTGGCTGGTGCTGGGCAGCGCGCTGGCGGCGCCCATCTTCGCGTCCACCGTGGTGGCCTTGCCGCTGCTGCTGGACCGCCAGATCGGCGTGCACCCCGCCGTGCTGGTCAGCGTGCGCGCCGCATTGCTGAACCCGGGCCCGATGGCACTGTGGGCGACGTTGATCCTGAGCATCACGCTGCTGGGCATGGCCACCTTGCTGCTGGGCCTGGTGGTGGCGGTGCCCTGGCTGGCCCATGCCAGCTGGCACGCCTACCGCGACCTGGTGGGAACCGAAGGCGGCAGCTGATGTTCGGTTACAACGAAGAGCAGATCGCCGAGTTCGGCCTGACCTTCGGGGTCGGCGCCTTCATGCTGTACATGATGTTCATCATCTTCCAGCTGGCGCGTGAATCGAAGGCGGGGCGCTTCGGCACCTTCGTGCTGTTCCTGGCGCTGGGCGTGGGTCTGGTGGGCTTCGTGGCCAAGGGCGTGATCCAGTTTTTCATGGAAGGGGCATCGCGGTGACCGTCACCGCGCAGGCACCGCGCCACAGCGCGCTGGATGACGCACAGGCACTGCTGACCGGCGTGCTGTTTGTGGCCATGGGGCTGGCGCTGTTCCGCCACGCGGGCCTGGTCACCGGCGGCACGGCGGGCCTGGCCTTCATCGCGCACTACGCATCGGGCCTGCCCTTCGGCTGGGCCTTCTTCGCGATCAACCTGCCGTTTTATCTGCTGGCCTGGCGGCGCATGGGCGCCGTGTTCACGCTGAAGACTTTCGCCGCAGTGGCGCTGCTGTCGGCCATGACCGAGTTGCTGCCAACGCTGCTGACGCTGCAGCACGTGCATCCGGCCTTCGCCGCCGTGGGGGGCGGGCTGCTGATGGGCGCAGGCATGTTGATCCTGTTCCGCCACCACGCCAGCCTGGGCGGCTTGAACGTGCTGGTGCTGTGGCTGCAGGAAAAGCGCGGCTGGCGTGCCGGGCATGTGCAGTTGGCGGTGGATGTGCTGATCTTGCTGGCCGCGTTGCCGTGGCTGAACGGCAAGCAGCTCGCGCTGTCGGTGCTGGGCGCCGCAGCGCTGAACCTGGCGCTGGCGTTGAACCACCGCAAGGGGCGCTACGCGGCGGTGTAGGCGCCGGCCAAAGCCGGCGCTTTGACACCCGAGCGGCGAAGCCGCTCAACCCATGTGCAAGCCCCCGTTGCAGCTGAAGTCGGCGCCGGTGGTGAAGCCACTGTCCTCACCTGCCAGCCAGGCCACCACCGAGCCGATTTCTTCCGGCGTGCCCAGGCGCTTCACGGGAATGGTGGCCACGATCTTCTCCAGCACTTCAGGCTTGATCGCACGGACCATGTCGGTGCCGATGTAACCCGGGCTCACGGTGTTGACCGTCACACCCTTGGCCGCCATTTCCTGCGCCAGCGCCATCGTGAAGCCGTGCATGCCGGCCTTGGCCGCGCTGTAGTTGGTCTGGCCGGCCTGGCCCTTTTCGCCGTTGACGCTGCTGATCTGGATGATGCGGCCCCAGCCCTTTTCCACCATGCCCGGCACCACCTGCTTGGTGACGTTGAACATGCTGTTCACTTCAGGAACATGCGGTCCTTCGTGATGCCGGCGTTGTTGACCAGCACGTCGATGCTGCCGTGTTCGGCCACCGCCTTGGTGAAGGCATCGACCGTGCTCTGCCAGTCGGCCACGTTGCCCACGCTGGCGTAGAAGGTGTAGCCCAGCGCCTTCTGTTCGTCGATCCACTTCACGTGGTCTCGGCTCGGGCCGCAGCCGGCGATGACCTTGAAGCCTTCTTTGTGCAGCCGCTGGCAGATGGCGGTGCCGATGCCGCCCATGCCGCCGGTGACGTACGCGATCTTCTGTGCCATGTGTCTCTCTCCTGGTTGATGTGGGGGATTCTTACCGTTCGACCGTCAACGCAACACCCATGCCTCCACCTATGCACAGGCTGGCGATGCCCTTCTTGGCGTCGCGTTTGATCATCTCGTGCAGCAGCGTCACCAGGATGCGGCAGCCGCTGGCGCCGATGGGGTGACCGATGGCGATGGCGCCACCGTTGACGTTGACTTTGCTGGTGTCCCAGCCCATTTCCTGGTGCACCGCGCAGGCCTGGGCGGCGAAGGCTTCGTTGACTTCGAGCAGGTCCAGGTCCTGCGGCTTCCAGCCGGCGCGTTCGAGCGCCTTCCTGGCTGCCGGCACCGGGCCCATGCCCATGATGGCCGGGTCCAGGCCCGCGCTGGCGTAGCTGGCGATGCGGGCCAGCGGCTTCAGGCCCAGGGCCGCGGCCTTGGCTGCGCTCATCACCACGACACCGGCGGCACCGTCGTTCAGGCCGCTGGCATTGCCGGCGGTCACGCTGCCGGCTTTGTCGAAGGCCGGGCGCAGGCCGGCCAGGGCTTCGGCGCTGGTCTTTTTGTTGATGAATTCGTCGGCCGCGAAGACGATCGGGTCGCCCTTTTTCTGGGCGATGCTGACCGGCACGATTTCGTCGGCAAAGCGGCCGGCTTCCTGCGCCGCGGCGGCCTTCATCTGGCTGGCCAGCGCCAGCGCATCTTGCGCTTCGCGGGTGATGCCGTACTGCTTGGCCACGTTTTCTGCCGTGATGCCCATGTGGTACTGGTTGTAGACGTCCCACAGGCCGTCGACGATCATCGAGTCGACCATCTTCCAGTCGCCCATGCGCTGGCCGTCGCGGCTGCCCAACAGCACGTGCGGCGCGGCGGACATGTTCTCTTGACCACCGGCGATGACGATGTCGCTGTCGCCGTCGCGGATGGCCTGCGCCGCCAGCATCACGGCTTTCAGGCCGCTGCCGCAGACCTTGTTGATGGTCATGGCCGGCACACCGGCGTTGAAGCCGGCCTTGATGAGCGCCTGGCGCGCCGCGTTCTGGCCCGATCCCGCAGTGAGCACCTGGCCGAGGATGACCTCGCCGATCTGCTCGCTGGCCAGGCCGCTGCGTTCGAGCAGCGCCTTCAGCACGGTGGCGCCCAGTTCCGGCGCGGCCACCTTGGCCAGGCTGCCGCCGAATTTGCCCACGCCCGTGCGGGCGGCGGCGACGATGACGATGTCTTGTTGTGGCATGGGAAAGTCTCCTTCAGTCGGAAAAGAACAGCGTCAGGCTTTGGCTTTGACGTAGCGGCCAGGGGCCGGTTCGATGGGCTTGAACTTGGTCGAGCCCGCTGTCTTCGGCGCATTCACCAGCTTGCCGCCGTGAGGCTTGAGCCAGTCGCTCCAGACCGGCCACCAGCTGCCAGGGTGTTCGGTCGCGGTGTCGAGCCAGTCTTCGGCCTTGCTTGGCAGCTTGGCGTTCGTCCAGTGGCTGCGCTTGCCCTTGGCTGGCGGGTTGATGACCCCGGCAATGTGGCCGCTGGCGCCCAGCACGAAGGTCTTCTTGCCGCTGATGAGAGGCGTCGATGCGTAGGCTGCGGTCCACGGCACGATGTGGTCTTCGCGCGAGCCGTAAACGAAGAACGGCGCTTCGATGCTGCCGAGGTCGACCTTCTCGCCGCACACCGTCAGTGCGCCGGGTTTCTTCAGCTCGTTCTGCAGGTACATGTGGCGCAGGTACCAGCAGTAGAAGGGGCCGGGCAGGTTGGTGCTGTCGCCGTTCCAGTACAGCAGGTCGAAGGGCGGCGGTGTTTCACCCTTCAGGTAGTTGCCGACGACGTAGTTCCAGACCAGGTCGTTGGGGCGCAGGAAGCTGAAGGTGGTGGCCAGTTCCTGGCCCTTCAGCAGGCCGGGCCCGCCCGGTGCCTGGTCGCCCAGCGTCATCTCGCGCATCTGCACCATCTGCTCGTCGATGAAGATGTCCAGGATGCCGGTGCTTTCGAAGTCCAGCAGCGTGGTCAGCAGCGTCACGCTGTGCGCGGGCTGTTCACCGCGCGCGGCCAGCACCGCCAGCGCGGTGGCCAGGATGGTGCCGCCGACGCAGAAGCCCAGCGTGTTGATCGTCTCGGCACCGCTGATGGCCTGCACGGTGCGGATGGCCGCGATGGGGCCGTGTTCGATGTAGTCGTCCCAGGTCTTGTCCTTCAGCGACTCATCGGGGTTGCGCCAGCTGACGACGAAGGTGCGGTGACCCTGTTCGACGGTGTAGCGGATGACGCTGTTGTCGGGCTGCAGGTCCAGGATGTAGTACTTGTTGATGCAAGGCGGCACGAAGAGCATCGGCCGCTCGTGCACCTTGGCCGTCAGCGGCTTGTATTCGATCAGCTGGAAGAGTTCGTTTTCGAACACCACGCTGCCCGCCGTCGTGGCCACGTTGCGGCCCACCTCGAAGACACTTTCGTCGGTTTGCGAGACGTGGCCCTTCTGCAGGTCTTCCACCAGGTGCTGCATGCCGGCGGCGATGCTTTCGCCCTTGCTGTCCAGCGCCTTCTTCAGCGCTTCGGGGTTCAGCGCCAGGAAGTTGCTGGGGCTGGCGGCGTCCACCCACTGCTGCACGGCAAAGCGGATGCGTGCCTTGGTCTTGGCGTCGCCTTGCACGCTGTCGGCCATCTGCATCAGGGCCTTTGCGTTCAGCAGGTACATCTGCGCCGTCATCGCGGCTGCCGGGTTGCTGAGCCATTCGTTGCCGGCGAAGCGGCGGTCGCCGATGGGGGCCAGTTTCGCCGCGGCATCGGGCTTGGCCTGCAGGCGTTGCAGCGACTGGTTCCACATCTCGGTGGCGTTTTTCAGGTAGTCGGCCTGGATCTGCGTGAGCTGCTCCATCGGCACGTTCAGGCCGGTGAAGGCCTTCAGCGAATCCCCCACGGCTGCACCGAAGGCATCGGCGCCGGGCAACGTCGGTTCGGGTTTCGGGCTAGTCTTGGACTTCACAGTTTTGTCTCCTTCTGCCGCCTGGGTTTGCAGCCCCGATGGGCGGCCAGACCGTGACGAGATTCACGTTGTACGCCGCCGTGCTGACAGCCTCATGACTTTTCACATCACGGAACAACGAATCATATGACGACATGTACCTGGTAGCGATAGCGTGGATCTACGTAGTGCTGATGATGGCGATAGCGGAAGCGCTGTCCAGTCAAGGCACGGTGATCGGTGCGGTGATCACCTTCTTCCTGTACGGCGTGCTTCCTTTGAGCGTGCTGCTGTACATCATGGGCACGCCGATGCGGCGGCGGCAGCGCAAAGCTGAAGAGGCCGCGGCTTCAGCTGAGCCAGACAGCGGCAGCCATGCGGCCGGTGACGCCGTCGCGACGGAAAGAGAAAAAGGCTGAAGGCTCTTCGACCGTGCAGCGTTCCAGGCGACTGATGTGAAGCACACCCGCCGCACGCAGGCGCCACGCGGCCAAGCCTTGAAGATCAGCCAACCAGCCCGGTGAGCCGTCGCGCCGTGTGCAAGGTCTGAACAGCGGGTGCTCGCCCGCCTGGGCGACAGGCGTGGCTGCGACGCCGAAGCCCTGCAGCACGTCGGCGCCCACTTCGAACTGCCGCGGGCCGATGCACGGGCCCAGCCAGGCCTGAATGTCGGCAGCCCGCACGCCAGCGCCCTGTTGCAGCGCCTGCAGGGCCGACTCCAGCACCCCGGCGGCCAGGCCACGCCATCCGGCATGGGCAGCGGCCACCGCGCTGCCGTCGCGGGCGGCAAACAGCACCGGCAGGCAGTCGGCCACTTGCACGGTGCAGGCCACGCCCCTGCTGGTGGTCCAGGCGGCGTCGGCAGCTTCGTCCGGCGCTGCGGCCGAGTTTTTGTCCAGGCGCCGCACATCGACACCATGCACCTGACGCAGCCACACCGGCTGGGCGGCCAGCGCATCCGCAAACCGGGCGCGGTTGTCGGCCACCGCCGCGGGGACGTCGCCCACCGCGACACCCAGGTTCAGGCTTTGCCAGGGGCCGCCGCTGACGCCGCCTGCCCGTGTGCTCATCGCCGACTGCACGCCGGCTGGCACGGGCCAGTCGGGGCGCAGCAGTGGCAGCGTCATCGGCAGGCGATCCGGTGGCCGGCGGGCTATTCCGCGTCAGGGCAGTTTTCGGGCCGCGTCTGCTCGAAGGCCGGCAGCTTCATGCAGGCCTCGAAGACCCGCATCACGTGCGGCACATGCTCGGTGCGGCAGTCGAAACGGCGGGCATTGAAGATCTGCGGCACCAGCACGCAGTCGGCCAGCGTGGGCGTGTCGCCGTGGCAGTAGGTGGCGGGCTGAGCGGCCAGGCGGCGCTCGACCACTTCAAGGCCGGTTTCCACCCAGTGCCGGTACCAGCGGTTTTTGTCGTCTTCGCTGACCTTCAGGTCCTTGACCAGGAAACGCAGCACCCGCAGGTTGTTGATCGGGTGAATCTCGCAGGCGATGTCCTGCGCCAGTGCCCGCACGCGGGCGCGTTCGACCGGTGTGCCCGGCAGCAGTGGCGGCTGCGGGTGTGTTTCGTCCAGGTATTCGATGATGGCCATCGACTGCGTCAGCGTGTGTTCGCCATCGCGCAGCAGCGGCACCAGGCGGGCCGCGGAGACGGCCGCATAGGACTCGTTGAACTGTTCGTTCCTGGCCAGGTGCACACCCTTGTAGTCGTAGGCCAGGCCCTTCAACGCCAGCGCGATGCGAACCCGGTACGAGGCCGAAGAACGGAAGTAGTTGTAGAGCTCCATGGCCATGGGTGCACCGCTGTTGGGATTTGAAGGCAAGAGACAAACGATCATGCCACGCGGCCCGCTGACGGGGCCCGCGGCGCAGGCTGCGTTCAGAGTGCGCCGCTACACTGCCGCGCATGTTCCAGACCCGTCGCATCCAGCACTGCCGCGTGTGCGGCGCCGCCACCCAGTACCGCGTGCCGCCCGACGACAACCGCGAACGCGCCACCTGCAGCGCCTGCGGCGAGATCCACTACGAAAACCCGCTCAACGTGGTGGGCACGGTGCCGGTGTGGGGCGAACAGGTGCTGCTGTGCCGGCGAGCCATCGAACCCCGCCACGGCCTGTGGACACTGCCCGCCGGTTTCATGGAACTGGGTGAAAGCACGGCCGATGGCGCTTTGCGCGAAACCATCGAAGAAGCCGGTGCCCAGGTCGAGATGCAAGGCCTGTTCAGCGTGTTGAACGTCGTGCGGGTGGGCCAGGTGCACCTGTTCTATCGCGCCCGCATGTTGAACGCCTCACTCGACCCCGGGCCCGAAAGCCTGGAAGCGCGCCTGTTCCGCGAAGACGAGATCCCCTGGGACCTGCTGGCCTTTCGCACCGTGCGGCAAACGCTGGAGCTGTTTTTCGAGGACCGGCGGCGCGGCAGCTTCGGTGTGCACACGATGGACATCGGCTGAAAAGCACAAAGCCCGCCGGGTGGCGGGCTTTGATTCAGCGAGGCACCGGTGGTGTCAGGCGTGGGCGGCTCTCAGCTTCATGGAAAACTCCTGAAGCGCGGCAATGCCACTTTCTTCGGCCTTGCGGCACCAGGCCTGCAGGTCCACCACCAACTGCTCGGCCGACACGCCGGTGCGTGTCCACAGCGCACGCAGTTCTTCGCGCATGGCCACCAACTTGGCCAGCACAGGGCTTTGGCCCATGGCCGCTTCCAGGCTGGGCTTGACACCCTGCGGGATGCGGTCGTCGTCGCGGTGCAGCCAGGCTTGAGCCAGGCGCATCTGGCGCAGCAAGGCGCCGTCAGTCGTGCCCTGGGCCTTCAGGCGCACCACTTCGGCACCCACCGCCCGCTTGAGTTCGGTGGCGTAATTCGCCATCACTTCGTAGCGGTTGTTGATGATGGCTTCGAGCGTCTTGTTGTCGGCCACCGGGCGCACGCCGCCCAGTTCCAGCTTCGGCGGCACCTTCTTCACACGGGCCAGGCCCACCATTTCCATGCCGCGGATGTACATCCAGCCGATGTCGAACTCGTAAGGCTTGACCGAAAACTTGGCCGACGTGGGGTAGGTGTGGTGGTTGTTGTGCAGCTCTTCGCCGCCGATCAGGATGCCCCAGGGCGAGACATTGGTCGACGCGTCGGGCGCTTCGAAATTGCGGTAGCCCCAGAAGTGACCCACGCCGTTGATGATGCCGGTGGCCCACCACGGAATCCACACCATCTGCACCGCCCACACGACCAGGCCCACGGCGCCGAAGAGCGCGAGGTTCAGGATCATCATCAGGCCCACGCCCTGCCACGTGAAGCGACTGTAGACGTTGCGCTCGACCCAGTCGTCGGGGGTGTTGTGGCCGTACTTGACCAGCGTTTCCTTGTTCGCGGCTTCGACCTTGTAGAGCTCCACACCGGTGAGCAGCAGCGCCTTCAGGCCCTTCTGCTGCGGGCTGTGCGGGTCTTCGGCGGTTTCGCACTTGGCGTGGTGCTTGCGGTGCACGGCCACGAATTCCTTCGTCAGCATGCCGGTGCCGATCCACAACCAGGCGCGGAAGAAGTGCGAGACGATGGGGTGCAGGTCGAGCGCGCGATGCGCCTGGGCACGGTGCAGGAAGATGGTGACTGCCGAGATGGTGATGTGGGTCGTCACCAGCGTGTACAGCACGATCTGCCACCAGGACGCCTCCAGCAGCCCGTGTGACAGCCAGGTCACCAGAGCATCGTGCGTCAGCCAGAGTTGGTCCATCAACAGGTCCTTGCCCATGAAATAAGTTACACAGCCGATTGTAGGGGTGAGCCTGCCAGCCGCGTTGTGGTAATTGCCTAGTGAGAGCTGCCCAGATGGCCGGATGGGCCAGCAGCTTTGCGGCAGATCAACTCAGATGGCGACGCTTCGCCCCGATTTCAACGCTTTTGCCAGATCGCAGCAAAAAAACCGTCGGTGTGATGCTGGTGCGGCCACAGGCGCAGGTAAGGGCCTGCCACCAGCAAGGCCGGGTTGTCCACGCGGGCCGCCTCCAGCGCGGTCAGCGCGGGCACAGGCTCGAAGTCGGCGTGCGCTTCGGTGAAGGCATCGGCCACCCGTTCGTTTTCCACCTGCAGCAGGCTGCAGGTGGCGTAGACCAGCCGGCCGCCGGGTTTCAGCAGCCGCGCCGCGCTGGCCAGGATGGCCGTCTGCTTGGCCTGCAGCTCTTCCAGCGCCTTGGGGCTCTGGCGCCACTTCAGGTCGGGGTTGCGGCGCAGGGTGCCCAGGCCCGAACACGGGGCGTCGACCAGCACACGGTCGATCTTGCCGGCCAGCCGCTTCACGCGGTCGTCACGTTCGTGCGCAATCTGCGCCGGGTGCACATTGGACAGGCCGCTGCGCGCCAGCCGGGGTTTCAGCGCCTCTAGCCGGTGGCCGGAGGTGTCGAAAGCGTACAGCCGGCCCGTGTTGCGCATCGACGCACCCAGCGCCAGCGTCTTGCCTCCGGCACCGGCACAGAAGTCGACCACCATCTCGCCGCGCTTGGCGTCGGTGATCAGCGCCAGCAGCTGGCTGCCTTCGTCCTGCACCTCGATGCCGCCGCCGGTGAACACCGGCAGCTTGCTCAGCGCCGGTTTGCCGTGGATGCGCAGGCCCCAGGGTGAATGGGGCGTGGGTTCGGCCTCGATGCCGGCTTCGGCCAGCGTGCGCTGCACCTCTTCGCGCTTGCCCTTCATCACGTTCACGCGAAGGTCCAGCGGCGCCGGTTTGGACAGCTCTTCCACCAGCGGCCAAAAAGCGTCGCCGAGCTGTTCACGCAGCGGGTTGGCCAGCCAGTCGGGCAGGTTGTGGCGCAGTTTGTCGGGCAAGGCGTTGCGGTCGATCTGATTCACCTCGGCCAGCCAGGTCTGTTCCAGCGGGCTCAGCGCACCGCGCAGAAAGGCTTCGTTGCCCTGCCAGGCCAGGATGGCCAGGCGGCGTTCCAGCGGGCTGGTCTGGCCGCCGAACTTGCCTTGAGCCGCCAGGTGCAGGAACAGCTGGCGCTGGCGCAGCACGCCGTAGGTGGTTTCGGCCAGCGTGTGGCGTTCGCGCGTGCCCAGGTCGCGGTGCTTGCGGAAGAACTGCGACACCAGGCTGTCGGCCGGGGCGTCGAGCTTGAGCACGGAGCGCAGCAGTTCGGTGGTCAGGTCAAGAAGAGCGTTCGGGTGCATGGCGCCGATTATCCTGCCCACCCATGGATGACCTTGCTCCCCTGCCCCCCGCCGCACCCGGCCGCTACCGCCATTACAAGGGCCTGGACTACCAGTTGCTGGGCGTCGTGCGCCACAGCGAGACGCTGGAACCCCTGGTGTTGTACCGGCCGCTGTACCAGGCCAGCGGAGACTGGGTGCGGCCCTACGCGATGTTTTTCGAGGACGTGCTCATCGACGGCGTGAAACAGCCGCGCTTCGTGCGTGTCGGGGACTGAAGCCCGGCTACATCAGCACCTGCGAGGCGCCATCGGTCTGTCGCACGTGGCCGTCTTCGATCGCCAGTTTGCCTTCAACGAACCACCGCACGCTCAGCGGATAGATCACGTGTTCGGTGGCCAGCACACGCGCCGCCAGCGTGTCTTCGTCGTCACCCGGCCGCACCGGCACCACGCTTTGCATCACGATGGGGCCGTGGTCCAGTTGAGGCGTCACCAGGTGCACCGTGGCGCCGACGGCCTTGCAGCCGGCCTGCAGCGCACGCTGGTGCGTGTGCAGCCCCGGGAAGGCCGGCAGCAGCGAAGGGTGGATGTTGATCATCCGCCCTTCGTAGCGCTGCACGAAGGCCGTGCCCAGGATGCGCATGAAACCGGCCAGCACCACCAGGTCGGGCTGGAAGCCGTCGATCACACGGGCCAGTTCCGCATCGAAGGCCTCGCGCGCAGAGTGCGCCTTGTGATCGACCACGGCCGTGGCGATGCCCTGCCCCGCCGCAAACACCAGCCCGCCGGCACTGGCCTTGTTGGCGATGACCGCGACCACCTGTGCCGGCCAGCGCTGCTCGGCGCAGCGCTGCACGATGGCCTCCATGTTGGAGCCGCGGCCCGAGATGAGGATGACGATGCGTTTGTCCATGGGGTGTATGCCGTTCGGGCGGAAGTTTAGGCGGCGCCGCGCGACTCTGCGCCGGCCGGGACGCACCTGAGACAATCGGCGCCGTCGTCCACCTGCCACCCACCCCCATGCGATCGCGAGTCCTCTCTGGCATGCGCCCCACCGGCGCGCTGCACCTCGGCCATTTCCACGGCGCCCTGAAAAACTGGGTGCGGCTGCAAGACTCGCACGAGTGTTTCTACTTCGTCGCCGACTGGCACGCGCTGACCACGCACTACGAAGAGCGCGAGGTGATGGAGCGTTATGTCTACGACATGGTCATCGACTGGCTCGCCGCCGGGCTGGACCCCGAGCGCTGCACCATCTTCATCCAGAGCCGCCTGCCCGAACACGCCGAGCTGTTCACGCTGCTGGCCATGGGCACACCGCTGGGTTGGCTGGAACGGGTGCCGACTTACAAGGACCAGATGGAAAAGCTGAAGGACCGCGACCTGGCGACCTACGGCTTCCTGGGCTACCCGCTGCTGCAGGCGGCCGACATCCTGATTTACAAGGCCAACCACGTGCCGGTGGGTGAAGACCAGTCTTCGCACGTCGAGTTGACGCGCGAAGTGGCGCGGCGCTTCAACAACCTGTACGGCCGCTCGGCCAACTCGGAATCGAAGATCGCCGCCGCCATGGCCAAGCTGGGCAAGGACGACGCGCGCTACTACGAAAAGCAGCGCAAGGCCTTCGGCGAGACCGGCAGCGCCGAAGCGCTGGCCAAGGGCGAAGGCATGGTGAAGAAAGCCGCCGCCAACGTGGCCGGCTGGACCGAAGACGACAGCGAACTGCTGCTGGGCCACCTGAAAGGCGCCGGCAAGACCATCCTGACCGAACCGCAGGCCTTGCACACTGAGGTGCTGCGACTGCCGGGCCTGGACGGCACCAAGATGAGCAAGAGCTACGGCAACGCCGTGCTGATGCGCGACGAACCGGCCGAGGTGACGAAAAAGATCCGAGGCATGGTGACCGACCCGGCCCGTGCGCGCCGCACCGACCCCGGCAACCCGGAGAAGTGCCCGGTGTGGCAGTTCCACAAGCTCTACAGCGACGAAGCGACGAAGGAATGGGTGGTGAAGGGCTGCACCACCGCCGGCATCGGCTGCCTGGACTGCAAGCAGCCGGTGATCGACGCGGTCATCCAGGAACAGCAGCCGTGGCGCGAGCGCGCCGAGAGCTATTTGTCCAACCCCAAGCAGGTGCACTGGATCGTCGAGATGGGCACCGAACGCGCGCGCACCGTCGCGCGCCAAACGATGAAAGACGTGCGGTCCGCCATGGGCCTTTCCTACTGATGGACACGAAAGACATGGACCTGCAAACCATCGAACTGCACCCCGGCGCCGAGCCCAAGGCCAGCATCGTCATCCTGCACGGCCTGGGCGCCGACGGCACCGATTTTCTGTCTTTTGCCGACGAACTGAAGCTGGCGTCGGTGGGCCCCGTGCGCTGGGTCTTTCCACGAGCACCGGTGCGCCCCGTCACCATCAACGGCGGCCACCCGATGCGCGCCTGGTACGACATCCTGGGCGCCGACCTGGCCAAGCGCGAAGACGGCGCCGGGCTGCGCGAGTCCTTCGCCCAGGTGCATGCGCTGCTCGACCGTGAAGTGGCCCGCGGCGTGCCGGCCCACCGCATCGTGCTGGGTGGTTTTTCGCAAGGTTGCGCCGTCACGCTGGGCGCGGGCCTGCGGTACCCGCAGCGCCTGGCAGGCCTGGTGGGCCTGTCGGGTTACGTCCCGCTGGCCGACACCACCGCCGCCGAGCGCAAGGACGCCAATGCGCTGACGCCCGTGTTCCTGGGCCACGGCCGCAGCGACGGTGTCGTCAGCCTGGCGCGCGGCACCGCTGGGCGCGACCTGCTGCAGCAGCAGGCGCAGCCGCTGGAATGGCACGACTACCCGATGGAACACAGCGTCTGCATGGAAGAGGTGCAAGACCTGCAGCGGTGGCTGCTGAAGGTGCTCCAGCCGGCCTGAACGTGTGACAGGCAGCCCCATGCGCTAAGGTCGTGGCATCGATGACCGCCGGAGCCCACCATGCCCCCACCTGCCCGCCCTCCCGCTCCAGTCCAACCCGGCAGCGGCCTACGCCACCGCTGGGCACCATGAGCCGGCGCCTGCTGCTCAAGGGCTCGACGACTTTTGCCATGGCCCTTGTGATGGGATGCGCCACCGCCGCCGACCCGCCGCTGCGCGGCACGCTCTGGACCCAGGGTCCGCTGGGCAACAGCCCGGTGCCCAGCCTGAAGCTGGACCTGCAGGCCAACCGCTTCAGTGGCCAGGCCAACTGCAACCGCATCAGCGGCAGTTTCACGCTCGAAGGCAACAAGCTCAGCTTCGGCAGTGTGATGTCCACACGCCGCGCCTGTTACCCCGACGACGGCAGCGAAGAGCGGTTTCTGAAAGCCGTGTCCGAGGTGCGCAGCTGGCGTGTCGAGGGTGGCCAGTTGCTGCTGTTGTCGGACGCCGGCACACCCCTGCTGCGCTTGCAGGCTTCAGTCGAAAAACCTTGAGCCAGACCCGTCTGCGGCAACCCACGCCCGCGCTGCTGGCGGGCTTTCGTGCGGCGCTGGAACGCGGCTGGTCGGCCGACAACGTGCGTGGTGCGGTCGCGGCGCGGGAGACGCTGCAGCGGCTGGACACCGAGCCCGAGGTCTTTTTCCAGACCACCGACGACCCGCAGGCCAAGGGCCCGCCGGTGAAGCTGCCCGACGGCAGCGAACGCGCGCGCATCCCCGGCCTGCAGCGCTGGATCTGGGACGAAGACAACAGCGGCGACGGCTTCTGCGGCAGCATCGGCTTGCGCTGGGTCGCCGGCGGGGCGCCGCTGCCGCCGCACGTGCTGGGCCACATCGGTTATGCCGTCGTGCCCTGGAAACAGGGCCGGGGCCACGCCACGCGGGCGCTGGGGCTGCTGCTGCCGCTGGCCCGTGAACAGGGGCTGCAGCAGGTCGAGATCACGACCGACGTCGACAACAAGGTCTCGCAGCGTGTCATCACGGCCAACGGCGGTGTGCTGCTCGAGACCTTCACCAAAGGCCCCGAGTACGGCGGCCACCCGGGTCTGCGCTTCGTGATCGACCTGCGCTGAAAGCGCTCAGCGCGGCACCGATGGCGCGGGAGCCGCCGGCGACACGATGACCCCCGCGATGCCACCCACACAACCCTGCGTCTGACCCCGGGTGCAGCGCTGCACGTCGGCGGGTGGCGGGATCAACTCACGTGGCACGGGTTTGGGCGGAATTGTCAGCACCCAGACGATGGTGCCGGCCGTGGCCACCGCCAGCAGCAGCACCAGCAGGCGTTTGCGCCAGGTGGGTGCCGGGAACTCGTCGACTTCGATTTCGTTGTGGTTCACGGGGCGCGACTATCGCACGGGCCCAGGACACACCCGTTCAGCCGAACAAGCCCTGCAGATGCCAGGTCACCTCACCCGGCTGGCCGGGCAGGCGGCCGCGGTAAACCCAGACCAGCGCACCGTCTTGCACCTGGGCGATGTAGTAGTCGCGCGCCACGGCGTCGCCGTCCCACCAGCCACTTTCGATGCGCTCGGGGCCGCTCAGCAGTTGCAGCGGCCGACCGTGCAGCAAGGGCAAGTCGTCGCGCTCGGCCAGCGCCAGTGGTTCTGGCAGCAACCAGACGGGCTGGTGCAGCGGCAGCAGCGGGTTGATGCCGGGTGCGGGCGCATTCGCTGCCATGGTGCATTCACCCCGTGCCGGCACGGTGCGGCTGGCGTGTTCGGGCCGGTGGTCGGCCACCGCTTCCAGGCGCAGCACCTGTTCGTCTCCCAGGCGCGCGCGCAGGCGTTCCAGCAGCCGCGTCAGGCCTTCGGCCTGGCTGCTGCGGGTGGGAAACAGTTCGCCGTTGGGTGCATGGCCGGCCACCAGCTGGCTGCAGTGCAATTGCAGGTCGAGCGTGGGCGCGATCAGTTCCAGCCGGCCCAGCCTTTCGCGCAGCAGGCCCTGCAGGTGCGCGGCGTCGAGCGAGGGCTCGGCCAGTTCGATGCGCAGTTCGGTGGGCGCGGTGACCGTCTGGCGCGCCTTTTCATGCAACAAACGCAGCGTGTAGGCGGCCACGCGGGCGTGCCGCGCCTGCGCCCATGCCACCAGCCGCGCCAGCAGCACGCTGGCGCCGTGCAGCACCTGGTCGGTGGTGTCGGCGCGGGCAAAGAGCTCCAGCCGGCTGTCGAACACGGCCGGCAGCACCAGCGGCCGTCGCGGGTCGGGCTGCCGGCCCAGCGCACGGTCCAGTTCGTCGAGCAGGTCTTCGCCAAAACGCCGCGCCAAGCCTGTGCGCGGCAGCGCCTGCAGGTCGGCCAGCGTCTGCAGGCCCATGCCCAACAAGGCCTCCCAGTGTGCACGGCCGGGGCCCAGCAGGTGCACCGGGGCCTGCAGCAGCAGCGTCTGCAAGTTGGGCAATGCGGTGGCGTGGCGGCCCTGCACCAGGTCGCCTTGCCCGCTCGGATGCCACTGCGCCAGCAGTGCTGCTCCCAAAGCGGTGGGCGATGCGGCCATCTGCACGCGGTGCCCCAGCGGCAGCAGCGCGGCTTGCAGACGCTGCTGCAAGGCGGGCAGGCCACCGAAGAGGCGCAGGCTGGATTGCACGTCCAGCAGCACGGTCTGCGCGCCGTGCAGGCAGACCAGGGGCGTGAAGGCCAGCGCCGCATGGGCGACGGCCAGCAGCGCCGCGGCTTCACGCTGCGGCTGGCCGTCTGCGATCAGCAGGTCGGCGGCCAGCGCCAGCGCGGTGGCGCGCTTGATGCCGGGCTTCAGGCCCCGTTCAGCCGCTGCCGCATTGACCTGGACCACACGGTGATCGGCCACCAGCGCCACCGGCCGCGCTGCTTCTGCCGCCGACAGCGTGGCGCAGAAGGCCTCGAGCGGCAGCAAGGGCAGGTGCAGGGCAAGCCAGAGCATCGCGGGCAGCGCGCGGCATGGGTGCGGGTGCTGGCGGCGGGTGCGGCCTGCTCAGGGCAGCGTGCAGTCGAAGTCGTAGTGGTGCTGGCCTGCGTCGATGCGGATGCCCAGCCGGCCTTCCAGCCCCAGCAGCCCGTCGGTGCCGGAGTCGGGCACCACGGTGATGATGAGCTGCTTGTCGCCGCGGTTCATGAGCCCACTGTGCGGCAACACGAAACTGCCGCTGCGGCCGTGCAGCGTGCCGGTGACGTGTTCGATGGCCACGTAGCCGGCCGACCCCGATGTGGGCGTGACTGCGCTGAGCATTTGCCCCTGCGCCGTGGCCTGCAGGTCGCCCTGGTAGTGTTTGTCCAGCCGCAATCGGCCCAGCGTGACACCGGGCGTGGGCGCCGCATCGGCGGCTGCGTCTTGTGGCGTCATCTTCACGGTGAAGGTGCCGCGGGCGTGGTACTGGGGCATGGCGGGGCTTTCGAAAAAAGAAGAAAGAGACAGGCAGATCAGACAGCAGGCGCCGCTTGAACGGTGTCACTGCACAGCGCAAGTTTTGCCTGGGCCAGGCTGTGCGCACGTGCCAGGGCCGGGGCGGACAACACGGCGGGCAGCACCAGCGTCAAGGCATCGGCCAGCGGCGGGCCGCGGCGCTTGAGCACCGCCACACGCAAGAGGTCGGGCCCGGCACTGGACAAGAGCAGGCGCAGCGGGGCGGCGCTGGGACGGCTGCGTTCCTGCACGTCGCGCAGCAGGAACACCGGGCCGTCGTGGGCCTGCGCCGCCAGTTGCAGGCGGCGCAGCGCGTCGGCCGGCAGACGCGCCGGCAGCCAGGCCACCGCGGCACCCAGGTGGCCACTTTTCAAAGCCTGCTCCAGCGCCCACAGGATGTCGGCCGCCGGCAACTGGCGCCGTGCAGCACCCTTGACACGCCCCAGCACCGCCTGACGCGACTGCACGATGACCAGCTGCCGCAGGTCGATGCCCAACGCCGCCAGCACCCAGGCGCAGGGTGCGGCAGGCGGGTCGAACCACATCACGCTGCGCTGCTGTTGCTGCAGTTCGGCCAGCGCGGGCGCCAGCAGGCGCAGTTCGCCCACGCCGGCGCGTGGCAGCAGCAGTTCGGTCAGCACACGCGCCGGCCAGCCACCGCCCGGCAGCTGGGCGTCGAGTTCACCGTAGCCGCTGGCCACGACACCCAGCGAAAGCCCCAGCGGCCGCCCCAGCTGGTGCGCACGCCACAGCGCCGGGTGCAGCGCCTCGGGTGCAGGCACGGGCACGGGCTCTGGCACAGGCGCGGCAGGACTGGGTGAATGGAGAAAGTGGAGAAGGGACAGTTGCACCAGAATACTGTACGTTCATCCAGTATCTGAGGCAAGCAACACCCTTCACGTTCCGCCCTCCCCCCCCCCGGGTTCAGGCGGACCGCCGGCGTGGCCACTCGCAGCCGGCTACGATGCTCACAAGCCAAACCGGCCCGGCCCGCCCGCCCCCGAAGGACAGCTGTGCAGACACTGGACGAGATGTTGAGTCGCAAGCTGCTGACACCCGACCAGCACGAGGCCATCCGGGCCTGGATTGCCCAGGCCCGCACGCCCGAGGCCATCCGGGAAATGCCCGCACCGCTGTGGCGCACGCTCGAACTGGCCAGCGTGCTGATGAACGTCGACGCCGACCTGCTGCAGCCGCCCCTGCTGTCGGAAGGCGATTGATCGCCGCAGCCTCACACAGCCTCAGGCCGCCAGCAAACCCGCCACCCGTTCACGCAGCACCGCCGGCGTGACCTGCGCTGCCGGCAGTGCCGCACCCGCCGTCAGACCCACTGGCGTCAAGAACCCGCGGCGGAAGGGCCGGACCATCGCCGTGCCCTTTTCCACGCGCGAAAAAAAACTGCCCCACAGATTGCTCAGCGCCATCGGCACCACCGGCACCGGGTGCGTCTGCAGGATCTTCATGATGCCGCCCTTGAACTCACCCAGTTCACCGTTTTGCGTGAGGCCGCCCTCGGGAAAGATGCACAGCAGTTCACCGTCATCCAGCACCCGACGTGCTTCGGCGAAGGCCTGTTCGTAGGCCACCGCGTCGACCTTCTGCGGCGCGATCGGAATCGCCTTGCCCAGGCGGAACAGCGTGCCCAGCACCGGCGTGGCAAAGATGCGGTGGTCCATGATGAAACGGATGGGCCGCGGGCTGGCAGCCATCAGCAGCACCGCGTCGACGAAGCTGACGTGGTTGCACACCAGGATGGCCGCGCCATGCGTCGGGATGTGTTCGTCACCGCGCACCTTGAAGCGGTAGACCACGTGGGTCAGCAGCCAGGCCAGGAAACGCAGCAGGTATTCGGGCACCAGCATGAAGATGTGGAAGGCCACCACCGCATTCAGCAGGCCGACGATCAGGAAGACCTGCGGAATGGTCACACCCGCCGCCAGCAAGGCGCCCACGCCGACGCTGCTGACGATCATGAACAGCGCGTTCAGGATGTTGTTGGCCGCGATGATGCGTGCGCGGTGCGTGGGCTGGCTGCGGATCTGGATCAGCGCGTACATCGGCACGCTGAAGATGCCCACGAACAGCGACAGCAAGCCCAGGTCGGCCAGCACCCGCCAGTGCGCGGGCTGGGCCAGGAACTGCATCAGCGTCAGCAGGTCCGCCGGTGGCAGCGAACGTGTGGCGAAGTACAGGTCGACGGAAAAGACGCTCATGCCGATGGCGCCCAGCGGCACCAGGCCGATCTCGACATGCCGGCGGCTCAGCACCTCGCACAGCAGCGCGCCCACGCCCACGCCCACCGAAAACACCACCAGCAGGCCGGTGGCCACCTGCACGTCGCCGTGCAGCACGTCGCGCGTGAAACTCGGGAACTGGCTCAGGAACACGGCGCCGAAGAACCACATCCATGAAATGCCCAGCAGCGAGCGGAAGACCACCGGGTTCCCGTGCGCCATCTTCAGGTTGCGCCAGGTTTCGGTGACCGGGTTCCAGTTGATGCGCAGGCCGGGGTCGGTGGCCGGTGATGCCGGCACCAGGTGCGCGGCAACACGGCCCAGCAGCGCCAGCACCAGGCAGGCCCAGGCCGTGGCTTGAGCGCCGCCCTGAGGCAGGTCGATCAGCAGACCACCCGCGACATTGCCCAGCAGGATGGCCACGAAGGTGCCCATCTCGACCAGGCCGTTGCCGCCGGTGATTTCACGCTCGTTCAGGTGCTGCGGCAGGTAGGCAAACTTCACCGGCCCGAACAGCGTGCTCTGCATGCCCATCAGGAAGATGCAGCCCAGCAGCACGGGCACGTTCTGGGTGTGGAAGCCCCAGGCCGCCAGCACCATGATGGCGATCTCGAGCGACTTGGTGAAACGGATCAGCTGCGCCTTTTCGTGTTTGTCGGCCAGCTGTCCGCTGGTGGCAGAAAACAGCAGGTAGGGCAGGATGAACAGCGCGCCGATGACCAGCCCTGCCTGGTCGGCCGGCAACCAGCTGACCTGCAATTGGTAGGTCACCATCACGGTGAAGGCGAACTTGAAGACGTTGTCGTTGGCCGCGCCCAGGAACTGGACCCAGAAAAACGGCGCAAACCGGCGCTGGCGCAGCAGCGCGAATTGGCTGGGGTGGGCCTGGGCCGGCGCAGGCTGCGATTCAGGGGCTTCTGGCGCTGACGGCGAGGCCGGTGGTGCGGCATTGGCGGTGGTCACGGTGTTCCTTCGGTGAGCAGCCGGTCAGGCCGGCTGGACTGTAGATGCCAGCGCGCGGCCTTCGAACACGCCAGCGGCCAGTTGCGCGGAACCTGCACGCAAGCGGCGTTTCAGCACCAGTTCGAAGAGCAGCGGGTTGTGTTCACGCACGCGGGTCAGCACGTCGATGTCGGCTTCTGGCAGCAAGCCGGCACGCTGCAGCTTCGCCAGGCTGAAGAGCGGCATCACACCGGGCAGCGGGTGGTCGGACCCGTGCAGCAGGCGGCCGTGCCAGTCTTGCCGCTGCAGCAGCGTTTGCCACACATCGGCGCTGCGATTGCGCTGGAACACCGCCGAGATGTCGCCCAGCAGGCGACCGCCGTGAGCGGGTTCGTCCATCACACGCTTGAACAAGTCGAAGGCCGGCACCTCGGGGCGTGAGTTCAGGTCTTCGTCGATGGCGTGGCCCAGTGACCCGCAGTGCGCCATCACCACGCGCACACCGTGCGCCAGCAGGTGGCGCACGTGCAGCGGGTTGCCCAGTTCGTCGCGCCCGGCACCGGGCACGGCTTTTTCTTCGCCGCAATGCACGATCAGCGGCCGGCCGGCACGTGCCAGCCTTTCGCAGAAAGGCCGGCAGCGCGGGTCGCGCAGGTCGATGTTCATCGAACTGGGCAACCACTTCACGGCCAGCGCACCGGCGGCCAGTGCGGCGTCCAGCCGCTGCAGCGCGTCTTCGCGGTACGGGTGGATCGAAGCCACCCAGTCGAAGCGGCCGGCGTGCTGACGCGCCACTTGCGCGGCATAGGCGTCGGGCACGTGGAAGGTGGTGTGATCGGGGTCGGGCCGGCCTTCGTCGTCGTGTGCCTGCTCGAAGGCAAACAACCACCAGCGCGCGCCGGCCGGGAAGTCGGCCGCCAGCGTCAGCAGGCGCTGCACGTAGGCGATGTCGATGGACGGCGCGTCGGCGTCCACACACGACGCGTTCAGGATGCCGCGTCGCCGCAGCACTTCACGCGGGTGCCACCACTGGTGCATGCTAGGGTGGATGCTGCAGCCGCTGCCAGCGTCGCCGGTGCCCAGCAGGTGGGCGTGGGTGTCCACCACACGCGCCATGTTCAGGCCCTGTAGCGCGGCCAGCACGGTGTCGTGCTGCGCCAGTTCACGCGGCAGCACACCGCGGCAGGGGTTGCGCAGCGATTTGGCCCCCACCACGCCCAGGCCCGTGAACAGGCCCACGCCCAAGGCGGCACAACAACCCATCAGCAGGTGGCGGCGGTTCATCTCGTCGTGCCCTTCAGAACACCAGCTGCACCGGCCGGGCCATGCCGGCCCGTTCGAGCCAGGCAAAGACCGAATCGACGGTGACGGTTTCGATGCGGCTGCTGTAGCGCTTGTCGTCCGGGTGGTCGTCGAAGGCGATGTTGGCCGCCGTCATGCGCCCGCCCAGCCGTGTCAGCGTGCCGATGCGCAGCACCGTGGGCTCGTAGCCCTTGAAGCGCAGCCAGGCCTGTGCACGTTCACGTGTGGTGGCGCCGGTTTCCTGCGCATGGGCCAGGGTCTCGATGGCCCACTGGTTGCTCTGCTGGTAACGCTGCGCCCAGGGGTAGGCCACCATGCTGTAGGCGGGCACGTGCATGGCTGCGACACGCCGGTTGTCCTGCAGCAGCGGCAGCAGGCGCGCCTGGATGGTCGGGTCGGGCACCACGAATGCGCCCTGGTAGTGGTGCAGGTCGTCCAGGAAAAACTCGCCCAGGCCCTGGCGGTGCAGGTCGGCACGGTCGCTGCCGCACTGGTTGAGCTTGTGCACCACCTTCCACTGCGTGCCGTCGCGGTAGGCCAGGCCCAGGTGGCTCCAGCGCAGGCCGTACTTGCCCAGGTCCTGGCCGGCACGGGCCAGCACCACCACCTGCGCGCCGCTGGCATCCAGCGCCTGCGCCGTGCGCTGTGCCAGTTCCAGCGAACGCTGCACATTGGTGGCGGTGGGCAGGCTGGCTTCGCAGTTGCGGCCGGCGTGGGCCGGTGCGTGGGCGGCCAGCAGCACGGCGGTGGTCAAGGCTAAGGTCAGCACTTTCATCGTGTCACCCGTTCGTTGTACAGCAGCGCCTTGCCCACTTCGTTGGGAATGAAGGCGATGGCCTTGCCGGCCACCGACAGCACCCAGCCGGCGCTGAAGGCCGTCGCCACCACGGCCGTGCCGGACACCACCGACACTCCGCCGGCAGCGGCCGCACTGAGCGTGACGCTGGCGCGTGCCCCGTCCGACGCCCGTTCCAACACCCACACCGTGCCTTCAGACGCCGCTTCCACGGCGACCACGGTGAACACCGCGCCGGCCGACAGCAGGCCCACCGGCGCGGCCACCGAAATGGCCACCGGCAGCATCGACAAGGCACTGGCTTCGGAAGCACCCGTGTGGGCGCGGGCCGTGCCGCCCAGCGTCAACGCCAGGGTCAGCGACAAGGTGGTGGCCAGCAAGAACTTCTTCATGGTTTTTCTCCTTCGAGTTTGACGGTCATTGCGCATCGTGGCGATGGCCACGGGCGTCGGCCAGGGCGGCCTCGTGTGCATCGCGCAGCGTCTTGGCCAGCGTGAACACGGTGGAAACCAGGAACAACCAGCTCACGCCCAGGAAGGCCTTGTAGGTGGGGTTCACCTCCATGCGCCACAGACCCCAGGCGGTGAGCGACATGGCCAGCGCGAAGCCTGCCCACACCACCCAGCCCCACATCGGCGTGTCGACGCGGCGGGCTTCGTTGTCACGCACATGCTTGGACACGGCAAAGGCGGTGGACAGCGTGAACAGGTAGCCCATGAACATGAAGGCGCGGTCCAGGTCCTGACCCGGCAACCAGGCCAGGCCGGTGCCGGCCAAGGCGACGGCGGTGCCAAAGCTGGCCCACACCTGCAGCTTCCAGGCCTTGGTGTCGTGACGGAGGGTTTGCATCGCAGTGAAGGTTGGGTTGAACACGGCGCCAGTCTCTGCGAAAGCCAGGAAGGTATCCATCACTCCAGGGGGCGTGGCTTTCTTTTGGACAACTGGTATCGTTCAGCGGTACTTCCTGAAGGCAAGACCGCACCATGAGCAGCACGCTGGACCTGATCACCACGCTGAAGGCCGAACTGCGCCGCGCCGGCATCACCTACGCGCAACTGGCGGTGGAACTGGGCATGGCCGAGAGCAGCATCAAGCGCATCTTTGCCAAGGGCGACATGCCGCTGTCGCGCATCGACGAGGTGCTGGCGGTGCTGAAGATGGACTTCGCCGAACTCGCGCGCCTGGTGGCCCAGGCCAGCCCGGCGCAGCAGGAGATGACGCTGGAACAGGAGCGTGCCGTCGTGCGCGACCCCAAGCTGCTGCTGACCGCCATCTGCGCGCTGAGCCAGTGGACGCTGGAGCAGATCGTCGAGGTCTACGCCATCAGCAAGCCGCAGGCGGTGGCCTGCCTGCTGGCGCTGGACAAGCTGGGTTTTCTGGAACTGCGTGCCAACAACCGCTACCGCCTGAAGATTGACAAGACCTTCCGCTGGCGGCCCGACGGCCCGGTGATGCAGTTCTTTCGCCAGCACGCGGTCAGCGACTACTTCAGCGGCGACTTCGGCGACGTGGGCGAACTGCTGACCCTGGTGCACGGGCAGATCAGCCCGGCGCAGGCGCAGCTGTTCAACGAACGCCTGCGCCGCCTGGCGCAGGACTTTGCGCAGCAGCACCTGGCCGACCAGAAACTGCCGCAGGCCGAGCGCCGCGCCTACACGCTGGTCTTTGGCATGCGGTCGTGGCTGTTCGGCGGTTTCCGGCAGTTGCTCAGGGAGCCGGTCTGAACAGCGCTTCCTTCAGCGCCGCCGCGCACAAGGCCACCGCCGTGCGGGCCTCGTCCAGCACCCGGCCCATGGGCAGGAAGCCGTGGATCTGGCGCTCGAAGCAGACGTATTGGCAAGGCGTGCCCGCGGCCGACAGCTTGTCGGCGTACTGCCGGCCTTCGTCCACCAGCGGGTCGTGACCTGCGGTCAGCACCAGGGCCGGTGGCAGGCGGGCGTGGTCGGTGGCCAGCAAGGGCGAGGCCCGCCAGTCGGACCACTGCGCCGGGTCCTTGATGTAGTGGCTGCGGAAGTAGTCGATGGTGTCGGCGGTCAGCACATAACCCTGGCCGTTGCGCTGGTGCGATGGCGCGACGGCGCGCATGTCGGTGGCGGGGTAGATCAGCAGCTGGAAGGCCAGCGGCGCCCGGGCCTTGGCATTGGCTGCGTCACGCAGCGCCAGCGTCACCACCGCCGCCAGGTTGCCGCCTGCACTGTCGCCGCCCACCGCCACCCGCCTGTTGTCCAGGCCCAGGTCGGCACAGCGCGACTGCACCCAGCGTGTGGCTTCGATGCAGTCGTCCACGGCGGCCGGGAACCGGTGCTCCGGGCCCATGCGGTAGTCCACCGCCACGACGGCGACACCGGCTGCGTGACACAGCTGCCGGCACAACACGTCGTGGGTGTCCAGGTCGCCCATGGTCCAGCCGCCGCCGTGGAAAAAGACCAGGACCGGCAGCGCTTCGGCGGCGCCTTCGACGACGGGCATGTACAGGCGCAAGGGCACGCCACTGGCCGTGACCAGTTGGCTCACGCTGGCCACGGGCGGCGGGGCGGGCTGCGTGAAGCCACGTCGCTCCAGGTACAAACGCCGCGCATCGGCGGGCGTCAAGGTGTGCGTGGCTGGAATCTGGCGCGCGGCCATCAGTGCAATCAGCGCGGCGGCCTGAGGATCGAGCATGGCTGGTTTCCGGCGTCGGTGGGGTGGCCAGAGTATGGCAAGCTGCCACGATGGTCACGCCCCCATCGCCCCTGCCCCCGGTTCAACTGCAAGCGCTGCGCCCCGGCGACCTGGGCTGGGTGATCATCCGCCATGGCGCGCTGTATGCCCAGGAGTACGGTTGGGACCAGCGTTTCGAAGCCCTGGTGGCCCGCATCGCCGCCGACTACGTCGACCGCCTGGACCCGACACGCGAAAGTGCCTGGGTGGCGCAGATCGACGGCCAGCCGGTGGGCTGCGTGTTCGTGGTGCAGGCACGCGACGACAGCACCCAGCTGCCCGACCCCGGTGTCGCGCAGCTGCGTTTGCTGCTGGTGGAACCGCAGGCCCGCGGGCGTGGCCTGGGCAAGTTGCTGTCGCAGGCCTGCGAAGACTTTGCGCAGCAGGCCGGCTACAGCCGCATGCGCCTGTGGACCAACAGCCTGCTGCTGGCGGCCCGCGCCATCTACCAAGGCAGTGGCTACCGCTTGCTGGCGAGCGAGCCGCACCACAGCTTCGGCCATGCGCTGGTGGGCGAGGTGTGGGAGAAGACGCTGCCGGCTGCTGGCGGCAGATCCGTCGCATGAAAGACAAGTCCCCTGCCGAGCGCCCCTGCCCCTGCGGCAGCGGCGCCGCCTACACCCACTGCTGCGGCCGTTGGCACGCCGGCCCGCTGCACCTGCAGGCGCCCACGGCCGAGGCGCTGATGCGCAGCCGCTACAGCGCCTACGTGCTGTGCCTGGCCGACTACCTGCACGACACCTGGCACCCCAGCACCCGGCCCGCCGAGCCCACGCTGTTCCAGCCCGGCGTGCAATGGCTGGGCCTGGACGTGAAGCGCCATGTGATGGTCGGCGAAGACCGCGCCGAGGTCAGCTTCGTGGCACGCAGCAAACTCGGCGGCAGGGCACACCGTCTGCAGGAGTGCAGCCGTTTCGTGCGCGAGGCCGGGCGCTGGACCTATGTCGACGGTGATCTGAGCTGAGGTCTTCGTGGCCTACAGCGCCATCGACGGCCGCAGCGCCATCGCCGCGCGCCAGCTTTGCAAATGGGGATGCGCGTCCCCCGGCTTGACCTTCACCACCCGCGCAAAGTCCACCGCCACCACGGCCGTGATATCGGCGATGCTGAATTGCCCGGCGGCGATGAAGTCGCGCCCGGCCAGCCGATCGTTCAGCAGCACGAAAAACTGCTGCACCCGCGCCAGGCCACGCTGCGCCAGTTCGGGAATCTGCGCGTAGTCCACCGGCCCCGGCAGCGCGCGGCTGGCCATGGCCGGCGAGCCGTTGCGCAGCGCTTCGGCCACCGCCAGCAGGCCTTCGAATTCGATGCGCCACTGCCAGCTGGCGATCTCGGCCTTGTCGGCCGGTGTGATGCCCAGGACCGGCGGCTGCGGGTACCGCGCTTCCAAGTAGGCCGTGATGGCCGCGTTGTCGGTCAGCAGCAGGCCTTCTTCGGTTTGCAGTGCAGGCACGGTGCACTGCGGGTTGATGGCGCGGTAGGCATCGCCCAGCTGTTCGCCGCTGCGCAGGTTCACCTGCACAGTGTCGTGCGCCACGCCCTTTTCGGCCAGCAGGATGCGCGCGCGTCGCGGGCTGGGGGCGGTGCTGCAGTCATACAGGGTGAGCTTCATGCGGGGCCCAATTTGTCGAAGTCGCTGGCCTCGTGGCGTTCGGGCAACTGGCTGCCGGGCTGGCCCCAAGTGCGGTTCACCTTGCGGCCACGCTGCACGGCCGGCCGCGCCGCGATGGCGTCGGCCCAGCGCACGACATGGGTGTATTCGTGCACCTGCAAGAACTCGCCCGCTTCGTACAGCTGCCCCTTGGCCAGGGCGCCGTACCAGGGCCACACGGCCATATCGGCAATGGTGTAGCTGTCGCCGGCCAGGAAAGAGCCTTCGGCCAGGCAGCGGTTCAGCACATCGAGCTGGCGTTTGATTTCCATCGCAAAGCGGTCGATGGCGTATTCGATCTTGCTCGGCGCGTAGGCGTAGAAGTGGCCGAAGCCACCGCCCAGGTAGGGCGCACTGCCCATCTGCCAGAAAAGCCAGCTCAGGCACTCGGCACGCGCGGGCTGTTCAGCCGGCAGGAAGGCGTCGAACTTCTGCGCCAGGTGCAGCAGGATGGCGCCGCTTTCGAACACCCGAACAGGCACGGGCCCGCTGCGGTCCAGCAGCGCCGGGATCTTCGAATTGGGGTTGACCGCCACGAAGCCGCTGCCGAACTGGTCGCCCTCGTTGATCTTGATCAGCCAGGCGTCGTACTCCGCGCCGCTGTGACCCAGCGCCAGCAGCTCTTCCAGCATCACCGTCACTTTCACGCCGTTGGGCGTGGCCAGCGAATACAGCTGCATCGGATGGCGGCCGACCGGAAGCTCCCTGTCGTGCGTGGCGCCGGCAACGGGCCGGTTGATGTTGGCAAAACGGCCGCCGCTGGCCTTGTTCCAGGTCCAGACGGCGGGTGGGGTGTAGACCGGTTCTTCGCTCATGACCTGCGCGCGCTGCGCGAGCGCTGGGCCGGTGGCGGCGGCAGACCCGGCAGCGGCGGCAGCTTCACTTGCCCCACGTAGGCCGTGCGGTAGGCCGCGAGCCGTGCCGCCAGCGCTTCACGCTGCCCGGCCAGTGCGGCTTCGTAGATGGTTGCCTTGCCCGACGAATAGTTCAGCGTCGTCTTGGCCTTGTTGAACTTGAAGAACAGCACCTGCAGCAGTTCGGTCTGCGCCTGCAGGTCGAAGGCCACCAGCGCAATCTGCAGCACGCCCCCTTCGGCGACCTCGGCCGTGGCCACCTGGAAGTGGGCCGACCGTTCCTGCCGCGAGTGGTGCTCGAACAGCGTCACCCAGGGCGAGTTTTCGTTCATCGTCTTCAGGCCGTCGAAGGCGGCTTGCAGCACCGTCAGCGCGGAGGCCTGCGGGCCCAGCAAGGCCGTCACCACGGGCATCACGGCTTCGTGGGCGATGGCGCCGCTGCTTTCGAAGTGGTACTTCTCGAAGCGCTGGTCGCTCTGCGCCCAGCCCAGTGCCGACAGCGCGCCGAAGTAGGCCGTGTACCACTCGTTCACCTTGGTCGCGTCACCCACTTCGGCCGTGGCCACCAGTTGCGCAAACAGCGTGCAGTTGATCAGGTCTTCGCGCACCTGCACCGGCACCTTCTGGGTGGCGATGACCAGGCCACTGCCCACCACCAGGGTCTGCGCTTCGTTGGCTTTCAGCTGCAGCGGCGGTGAGTCTTGCGGCGTGCTGGAACGCGTACGCCTCTGCGTCGGCGGGCGCGGCAGGTGGGCCTTGGCGACGAAGCGGCTGGCGCTGGTTTCGGTGACGATCATGGGGGGTGCTCCTGGCGGTATTCGTGGGTGGTGTGGATCAACCCAAACGCACGGCGGCGATGGGTGGCAGGTGGGTCGACACGGTCTGCCAGCTGTCACCGGCATCCGCCGTGGCCCACAGATTGCCGGTGGTGCTGCCCATCATCAGGGTCTGGCCGTCGTCGGCCACGTCCAGGCCGTGGCGGTAGACCAGGTCGAAGGCGTTTTGCTGCGGCAGGCCCTGGCGCAAGGTGTCGAAGGTCTTGCCGCCGTCTCGGGTGCGGTTGACGACCAGGGCGCCATCCACCGGCACGCGCTTTTCGTCTTTCACACCGGGCACGAACCACGCGGTGTTGCCGTCGTCCGGGTGCACGGCCACCGCAAAGCCGAAGCTGCTGAGTGGTGCCTTGATTTCGTGCCAGGTGGTGCCGTTGTCGGTGCTGCGCCAGATGCCGCCATGGTGCTGGCACCACAGCACGTCGGGCTGTGCCGCGCAACGCTGGATGCGGTGCGGGTCTTGGGTGTTCTGGTCTTCCGCCAGTTCGGCCGGCATGTAGTCGGCGCGCATGCCCTTGGCCGACAAGTCCCAGCTGTCGCCCTTGTCACGTGTCAGCCATGCACCGCCGCAGCTGATGCCGAGCAGCGTTTCTTCGGGGCGGCCAGGGTGCGGGCAGATGGAATGGATGCCGGGTGCGTCGTAACCGCCGCCAAACCAGCCCAGGCGTTCGCTGCGGTTCCACAGCGTGTCCACGAGCTGCCAGCTGGCGCCCAGGTCGGCGCTGCGGAACAGGCCGCCGGGGTTGGTGCCGGCCCAGACTTCGCTGCCCACCCTTTCCATCGCCCACACCATCACCATCTTCCACGGCGGGCCGGCAGCATCCTTGGGTTGTTCGGGGTACGCGGGCGCTGCCACCTCCTGCCAAGTTTCACCGGCGTCTTGGCTGGCGTGCACTTTGACGCCGAAGTGGCCCAGGTTCAATGCCGCCAACATGCGGCCCTTGTCATCGGGCGGCAGCAGCATCGTGACGGGTTCACCCAGGAAACTGGTCTTGTGCAGCGCCCAGTTGTTGCCGCGGCGGCGCAGCTCGATCAGGCCCTTGCGCGTGGCCACCCAGGCGCGGTCGTTGTGGTGCATGCGATCATCCTCCGGACAAGGCCTGCAGCACGTGCACGGTGCTGTCGGCAGACAAGGTTTGCTTCAGTTCGATGCGGTCGGTGCAGCGCCGGCCATCGATGAAGACCACGACATTCGGTCGCAGGTGGCTCTGTTCGTCGAGCACATAGCCACGCAGTTGCGGGTTTTGCGTGAAGGCGTCTTCCAGCAGCGCACGCAAGGTGGTGGCGCTGCTGTCCACTTCGGGGGTGTGCGTGAAGCGCCGCAACTGGGGCGTGAACACGAGACGGGGCATGACCTGAATGATGCGCGAGCCGGCGCGCGCCAATCCCCTGGCTTTCCCGCTGCAGCTTAGGGGGGCGACAATGCCCGGCTGCACATGAACCCCGGCCTCGTCTACGCCACCGCCGCCTTTGGGCTGTGGGGCCTGTTCCCCCTGTACTTCCTGCTCATCGCCAAGGTGCCGGCGGTGGAAGTGGTGCTGCAGCGCTCGATCTGGTCGCTGCTGTTCATCGCCGCGGTGCTGGCCTGGCAGAAGCGCTGGTCCTGGCTGGCCGGCTTTGTCGAACAGCCGCGCCGCCTGCTGCCTTTTGTGTTCACCGGTCTGCTGCTGATGGTGAACACGCTGACCTATGTCTACGCGGTGCAGACCCACCAGGTGGTCGAAGCCAGCCTGGGCTACTTCATCAACCCGCTGGTGAACGTGCTGCTGGGTGTGCTGGTGCTGCGCGAAAGGCTGACGGCCGTGAAATGGGTGGCTGTGGCGCTGGCCTTCACCGGTGTGCTGTGGCTGACCTGGCAACTGGGCCGCCTGCCCTGGATTGCGCTGGTGCTGGCCGGCAGCTTCGGCCTGTACGGGCTGGTGCGCAAGACCGCGTCGCTGGGGGCGCTGGAAGGCCTGGCGCTCGAAACGCTGCTGCTGGCGCCGCTGGCCTTGCCGCTGCTGCTGTGGTGGACCTTCACGCAGAACGGCGTCTGGCTGCAAGGTGACCTGGGCCTGGTGGCCACACTGGCCCTGCTGGGCCCACTGAGCGCACTGCCGCTGATCTGGTTTTCTGCCGCCGCGCGCCGCCTGCCGCTGGCCACGCTGGGCCTGGTGCAGTACATCTCGCCCACGATGCAGCTGCTGCTGGGCGTGTGGCTCTTCAACGAACCGTTCACCGGCAGCCGCTTCATCGGCTTTGCCTTCATCTGGGCCGGGCTGGCACTGGTCAGTGCCGACGCGCTGCGCCAGAGCTTCCGGGGCGCCGCACGCGCCGGCTAGCATCGCTCCATGAACCTGGACACCCTTTCCACGCCCGCCGCGCTGCTGGACGAAGCCTGCATGCAGCGCAACATCCAGCGCATGCAAGCGCAAGTGGCCGGGCTTGGCGCACGCCTGCGTCCACACGTCAAGACCGCCAAGTGCCTGCCGGTGGCGCAGCGGCAGCTGGCCGCCGGGGCGCAGGGCATCACGGTGTCGACGCTGAAAGAAGCCGAGGTTTTTTTCGAGGCCGGCATCGTCGACATCCTGTACGCCGTGTGCATCGCGCCCCCCAAGCTGGCGCAGGCCCAGGCGCTGCGCGAGCGGGGCTGTGCGCTGAAGATCGTGGTCGACTCGGTGGCGGCGGCACAGGCCGTGGTGGCGCACGGGCAGGCACATGGGCACCGCTTCGAGGTGCTGATCGAAGTCGACACCGACGGCCACCGCGCCGGTGTGCCGCCCGGGTCCGACCTGCTGCTGCAAATCGGCCGCACGCTGCACGAAGGCGGCGCCACGCTGGTGGGCGTGATGACCCACGCCGGCGCCAGCTACGAATGCCGCACCCCGGCAGCACTGCAGGCCATGGCCGAACAGGAACGCAGCCGTTGCGTGCGCGCCGCCGAGCGGCTGCGTGCCGCCGGCTTGCCCTGCCCCGAAGTCAGCGTGGGCAGCACACCCACCGCGCTGTCGGCGCGCAGCCTGCAAGGCGTGACCGAAGTGCGCGCCGGTGTCTACGTCTTCAACGACCTGGTGATGTGGGGCGTGGGTGTGTGCGAACCCAAGGACATCGCACTGTCGGTGCTGTGCACGGTGATCGGCCACCAGCTCGACAAGGGCTGGGTGCTGGTGGACGCCGGCTGGATGGCCATGAGCCGCGACCGCGGCACGCAAGACCCCGGCAAGGACTTCGGCTACGGCGCGGTGTGCGACGAAGCCGGCAGGCTGATCGAAGGATTGCACATGGGCGGCGCGAACCAGGAACACGGCATCCTGTCGTGGCAAGACGGCCACATCGACGCCGACATGGCGACGCAGTTTCCGGTGGGCACGCGGCTGCGTGTGCTGCCCAACCACGCCTGCGCCACGGCGGCGCAGTTTCCGCACTACGAGGTGATGACTGCCCAGGGCGAACTGACGCGTTGGCCGCGTTTTTACGGCTGGTAAGGCCGACCCGCGAACCCGCCGGCCTGTGGTCTTGCCTAACTGATGACTTCCGGCCAGTCGGTGTGAAACCACTGCCCGGCCGGTTTGTCCACCCGTTCGTAGGTGTGTGCACCGAAGAAGTCGCGCTGCGCCTGCAGCAGGTTGGCCGGCAGGCGCGCGCTGCGGTAACTGTCGTAGTAGGCCAGTGAAGCACTCATGGCCGGCACGGGGACGCCGTGGCTCACGGCCAGCGCCACCACCTCGCGCCAGGCCTGCTGGCTGCGGCTGAGCACACCCTGGAAAAACGGCGCCAGCATCAGGTTGCGCAAGGCCGGGTCGTTGCGGTAGGCCTGCGTGATGTGACCCAGGAAACGCGCGCGGATGATGCAGCCGCCGCGCCAGATGCCGGCGATGCCCCCCAGGTCCAGGCGCCAGCCCTTTTTCTCGCCCATCGCCTGCATCAGGTCCAGGCCCTGCGTGTAGCTGACGACCTTGGACGCATACAACGCGTCGTGCACCTTCGTCACCAGTTCGCGCTGGCTCATCGACAGCTTGCCGGCCGGCCCGTGCAGCACCTTGCTGGCTGCCACCCGCGCGGCCTTCATCGACGACAGCACCCGCGCTTCGACAGCCGCGTTGATGGTGCTGACCACCACCGCGTTGTCGGCCGCACTCATCAGCGTCCACTGGCCCGTGCCTTTCTGGCCGGCCTTGTCCAGGATCAGGTCGACCACCGGCTGCGCGGTTTCCGGGTCACGCTGGCGCAGCGCCTTGGCAGTGATCTGGATCAGGTAACTCTGCAGGTCGCCCTGGTTCCAGCCATCGAAGATGTCGGCCATCTCGTCGTTGCCCAGCCCCGCGGCCTTGAACAGCGCGTAGGCCTCGCAGATGAGCTGCATGTCGCCGTACTCGATGCCGTTGTGCACCATCTTCACGTAGTGACCCGCACCGCCAGGGCCGATGTGGATGACACAAGGCTGGCCGTCGACCTGCGCGGCGATGCTCTCGAAGATGGCCTTCAACTGCAGCCAAGAAGAAGCCGACCCGCCCGGCATGATGGACGGCCCCTTGCGGGCCCCCTCTTCACCACCCGACACACCCGTGCCCACGAAGTGCAGGCCCAGCGGCGTGAGCCAGGCGTCGCGCCGCTCGGTGTCGGTGAAGAGGCTGTTGCCACCGTCGATGACGATGTCGCCCTTTTCCAGCAGCGGCAGCAGCTGTTCGATGACCGCGTCGACGGGCGCGCCGGCCTTGACCATCAGCATGATCTTGCGCGGCCGCTCCAGGCTGCCCACGAAGTCGGCCAGCGTGTGGCAGCCCAGCAGCTTCTTGCCGGAGTGCTGCGCCACGAAAGTGTCCGTCACCTCGGTGGTGCGGTTGAAGACGCTGACACCGAAGCCGCGGCTTTCGATGTTCAGCACCAGGTTCTGGCCCATCACGGCCAGTCCGATCAGGCCGAAGGGGTTTTTCATCGCGGGTTCCTTGTCGAGCAGCTTCGGGGCGAATCATGCCCCGAACCGGCGCCCGACCCGCCTGTGGCCTTGTGCTGGCGGCCGTGGCCACCCATCGGACACTAGGGCCGCAGGTCGCCCGCCAGCTGGGCCAGCGTCTCTGCGCCCACGGTCACGTGCGCCGGATAGTGTGTGTGGTCGCAGCCGATCTTCACCGACGCACCGGCTCGCACGGCCTCGCGCTGCGGGGTCGTGAACTCGAAACGCACGAAGTGCACCGCCGAGGTCTTTTCGGCGTTTTCGCGGTCCAGGTCTTCGTCGGCGATGGCGTAGACGCGGCTGTGGCCTTCGACTTCGACAAACAGGCGGTCCTCGACACCGATCAGCCGCGACAGTTCACGCTTGCGTTCGTGCGCGTCGGGGTACTCGATCAGCACCGTGGCCTTCCAGTTGCTGCCGTCGGGCACCAGAGGCGCGTAGGCCTCGATCTCGCTCGTGATGCCGGCTTCGTCGAAGATTTTCTCGATGTGCAGCATCTCCTGGATCTGGCGCAGGATGGTGCGTTCGTCTTCGAACTGCAGCGTCATGTGTTCGCCCAGTTGCACGCTGCGTTGTTTGCGGTGCGCGATGGCGTCGGGCTTGCTGCTCTTGCGGACCTTGGCGTAGGCCTCCAGTGAAAGCAGCTTGTCGCGGGTGATGGTGGCGTTCATGGTTCACTCCAATCCATAGGCCAGGCGGACCAGGGACAAAGGGTGCTGCAGGGCCTTCGCCGGTGTGCCGGCCGCGGCCATGCCCTGCGCGATGTGGTGGCCGGCCAGCGCGCAGTCGCTGCTGATGAAGTCCGGGTCGTCCTTGGCCATGCTCTTGAACACCGGCTTGCCGATCTTCATGGCCACCGGGTGGTAAGGCGTCTTCACGCCATAGGTGCCGGCGTGGCCGCTGCAGCGTTCCACGGTGTTCAGCTTCACCTCGACCGTCTGGCCGATGAGCTTGAACATCTCTTCGGTTTTCTTGCCGATGTTCTGCACCCGGCCGTGGCAGGGGATGTGGTAACTGACTTTGCCCAGCGCCGCCTTGAAGTCGGTCTTCAGCAAGCCGTCCTTGTGGCGTGCTATGAAGTACTCGAAGGGGTCGAACATCGCGGCCTTGACCAGCTGTGTGTCGGCATCGTTCGGGAACATCAGCGGCAGTTCCTGCTTGAACATCAGCGTGCAGCTGGGAATGGCGGTGACGATGGCCCAGCCTTCGCGCGCGTACCGGGCCAACACGGGCATGTTGGCCTTCCAGCTTTTTTCCACCGAATCCAGGTCGCCCAGTTCGAGCTTGGGCATGCCGCAGCACTGTTCCTTTTCGACGATCTCGTAGGGAATCTCGTTGTGGTCCAGCAGCTTGATCAGGTCGGCACCGATGCCGGGTTCGTTGTAGTTGACGTAGCAGGTGGCGAAGATGGCCACCTTGCCCGGTGTGCGCTGGCCCTTCACGGCGGTGAAAGCCGTGTTGTTCATGGCGCGGCCCCAGCGGAAGCGGTGTTCAGCCAGGCTGGGCATCCAGGCGTCGGGGTGCACACCCAGCTGGCTGTCCATCTGGCCGCGCATGAAGCCGGTTTTGTTCACCGCGTTGACCACGTCCACCACGATGGGGATGCCGGCAAACTGGCCGTGCACGTCGGTGCTGGCCAGGAACTTCTCTTTCGCGGCCACGTGGCCGTTTTTGTGCTTGATGGCCTTGGCCCGCAGCATCAGGTGCGGAAAGTCCAGCTGCCACGGGTGCGGCGGTGTGTAGGGGCACTTTGTCATGTAGCACAGGTCGCACAGGTAACACTGGTCGACGACGTTCCAGTAGGCCTCTTTCTTGATGCCGTGCACCTCGCCGTCATCGGTGGCATCGACCAGGTCGAACAGGGTCGGGAAGCTCTGGCACAGGCTCACGCAGCGGCGGCAGCCGTGGCAGATGTCGAACACCCGCTCCATCTCGGCCAGCGCCTTGCCTTCGTCGTGGAAGTCGGGGTTCTTCCAGTCGATGGGGTGCCGGGTCGGGGCTTCGAGGTTGCCTTCGCGCATGGTGCGGTGCTCGGTTTGGGATTCGATAACGAACAAGGGGCACGAAGCCCCTTGTTCAACGGCGTGTCGCCGGTTCAGTCGACCAGGGCGTCCAGGGCCTTCTGGTAGCGGTTGGCGTGTGAACGCTCGGCCTTGGCCAGCGTTTCGAACCAGTCGGCGATTTCGTCGAAACCTTCGTCGCGCGCCTGCTTGGCCATGCCCGGGTACATGTCGGTGTACTCGTGTGTTTCGCCGGCCACGGCAGCGGCCAGGTTCTGGCGGCTGCTGCCGATGGGCAAGCCGGTGGCCGGATCACCCGAGCCGTTTTCCAGGAATTCCAGGTGGCCGTGTGCATGGCCCGTTTCACCTTCGGCGGTGGAGCGGAACAACATCGCCACGTCGTTCTGGCCTTCCACGTCGGCCTTGTTCGCGAAGTACAGATAACGGCGGTTGGCCTGCGATTCGCCCGCGAAGGCGTCCTTCAGGTTTTGTTCGGTCTTCGAACCTTTCAAGCCCATGTTGTGCTCCTGTGTTCCATGTTGAGTCGGGCACCGCCGGCAAGGTTTGCCCCGGCGCGACCGACGTTGACGGTAACAAAGCGAGCCGGCCGATGGCAATACAAAGCTTCTATGCGGCCCATAGTGCGGGCAGACCCTAGTGTGGTCCGCCGCTCTGTTCGGTACTGGTCGAGCAACAAGCGCAGCGGCAGCCAGCCAAACCGATTGTCTGCTGGAGGGCAGGGAGTCGAGCGGCTCGTCACGACCCTGAGATGCCGGTCGGTCGGCGCGAAAGCGGCGGCTCAGCCCTTCGTTTCAAGGGTCGGTCCCGCCGCGGCCCTTGACTTGGCCCACGCCACAGCGATCTCGCGGTGATGGGGTATGTTGTGCAGGAAGCCGTGGCGCAGGCTGGGGCCGGTGCTGGCATGGCTGATCGCGTTGGCCTGGACCATCATCGCGCTGTACGCGCGGGTGAGCCAGTCGGCTGCGCGCGAGTCGCCGGCGCGGGCCAGGGTTTGGTAACAGGTGAGTTCTATACGGCGAGGGTAGGCGGCAACTTCCAGCGTGCTGGCCGCAGAGACATCGTTCAGCAGAGGCTGAAGCGTCAGGAGTGCAGCGGTGGTGTCGCCCTCGGCCAGCGCCACGCGCGCCAAGCCGCTGCGGGCGTCGTGCTGGTGGGGGCTGTCGATCACCAACGCCTGCCTCTGCGCCTGCGCGAACGCTTGACGCGCAGCTGCTGTGCGGCCCAAGGCCAGTTCGGCGTTGCCCTGGCAAAGGCGGGCGAAAACCTCCAGGTCGCGCGCCTGAGCTTCCACTGCAATGTCCAGTGCCTGGCGCGCCAGAGCCAGCGCACGCGTGTCTTCGCCTTGCCAAAGCGCCACCGTCGACAAGTTCACGAGAGTGCTGCCCTCACTGGCCCGGTCGCCGTTGGCTCGCACCATTTGCAGTGCCGCTTCCAGATCGAGCCGGGCCTGCGCCAGGTCGCCCAGGTCCAGCCATCCGACTCCCAGGTTCACGCGGCTCTCGGCTTCATTGACCCGCTGGCCCAGCTCGCAAAAGATCAACAGGCTTTGCCTGACCAGTTCAAGCGCGCCCACCAAATCGTCATGCATGGTGGCGGCAAGATACAGCGTGTTGAGCACAGCGCTCTCCGTCGAACGCAGCCCCAGGCGCCGCGCCTCTTCCAATCCCTGCAATGCCAAGGCCCGGCCTGCCTCGAGGTCGCCCTGCTTGATTTGCGCGGTGGCCAGCATCCGCAACGCGCCCAGCCGCAAGGCGTCGTCGCCCGCGCTCGTCGCCCAAGCCATGCCTTGGCGGGCTTCGACCTCCAGTGCCGTCCAGTCGGCACGTCGCACGAAGTGGTATGCGCGGCGCCTGGCCACCTCGGCTCGCCTGCGATCGTCATTCAGCCGCTCAGCCAGCAGCGCCAGCGCATCGATGTCAGCCTCCTGCTCGTCGGGTTGAGCCTGCATATCGAGCGTCCGTTCCCGTACGCTGTGCAACCGCCATCGCAATTCGGTCTTGGCAGGTGGCGTCGGATCGTCTTCGCCCAGCAGCGACAAAGCGCGGGCCACATGCACCAGCACGCGGTCATGCCCGAAACGCTGCGCGGCCTGCTCGGCCGCACGGGTGTGAAACTCGGCGGCGTTGGCTTCATCGCCCGCCCGTTCAAAGTGCTCGGCCGCCAGGCCCAGTACGTTGCCCGCGCGCAGGCCGCCTTGCTCAGCCAGACTGGCCAGCCACTGCGCCACCCGCGCATGGCCCTCGCGTTTGTGCCGCTTGAGCACGGTGCCGTAGGTCACCTGGTGCAGCACTTGGTGGCGGAAGGCGTACTCCAGCAAACCTTCGAGTTGACCGTCAGTGCGCGGCAGGGCCAGTTCGCGCTGCACCAGCGCCGGCAGCTGTTCTGCAGCCTGTGCTTCGACCGCCGCCAGCGCCTGGTCCCAGAACACCGCTCCCACGACGCTGGCATGCTGCAGAGCGCGCTTCTCGGCCGCTGGCAGGCTGTCCAGCCGCGCTTGCAGCACGCCAGTGAGCGTGGGTGGCACCTGCGTGAGGAGCAGTCTCTCGGCCTTGAGCCTCCAAGGCTCTCCAGTCTGGATGACACCCTGGTCGATCAGCATCCGCACCAGCTCTTCCATGTAGAAGGGGTTGCCTTCGGCACTGCCGGTGATGAGCTCTCGCAGGGCTGCAGGAATCTCGAGCAGCTTCTTCAGGATCTCACCAGCAAGATCACGGCTGGCGCGCTTGTCCAGGGCCTGCAGATCGATGCGGGTGTGAATGCCTTCCGTGCTGCTCCAATCCTTGCGCCGCTCGAACAGGGTGGGCCTTGTGCAGCTCAGCACCAACAAGGGCACGTCGCGATTCACCTCGGCCAGGTGGTTCAGGAAGTCCAGGCTCTCGCCATCGGCCCAGTGCAGGTCTTCCAGTTGCAGCAGGACGGGACTGCCATCGCTGGCGCTGACCCTGCGAAAGAGTTGTGCGGCGGCGTGGAAGGCCCGGTTCCTGATCTGCTTGGGGTCTGCCAGGATGCCGCGGATGTGGCGGCTCTCGCTCCACTCAATGCCAATCAGGTGACCGAGCAGGTGAGCATGGCCTTCGGCGACCTCGGGGCCGTCGTCTTCGATGAACAGTGGCACGATGCCGTGTTCCATTTTCTTCTTGGCCGCCTCGATGCTGTCGTCGTCATGAATCTGGAAGCGCCAGGCCAGGACGTCCCGCAACAGCCCAAACGCTTGCGCTCCCGTGGCTGGCGTGGCTCGACCGCGGAAGAGCAAGAATCTCTCGGGCCGCGCTTCGCTCCAGGCCTCGAACTCATACAGCAGCCGGCTCTTGCCGATGCCCGCCTCGGCCACCACCGTCACGGTGGCGAGCCGGCGCTCTTCGAACATGCGCTTGAAGGCGGCCTGCAGCGCTTCGAGTTCGGCGTCGCGGCCGATCATCTTCGTGGCCACGCCTTCGATGCCGCGGTTGCCGATGCGGAACTGGCGAGGCTTGGCGCGCAAGACGAGGTAGCTCCGCACGGCGGCGTCCACGCCCTTGATTGCCAGCGGCTCCTGAGCATCGACTTCGAACATGCCGCGCACCTGGACATGGGTGTCGTGGCTGATGCGCAGGGCTCCGGTCGGCGCGGTTTGCTCCATGCGGGCGGCGATGTTGACCGCGATGCCACGGATAGTGCCTTCGGCATCGACCCCGCCGCCGAGCAGCACGCCGCCGGTGTGCACGCCGACGCGCACGTTGAAGCCGGCGTGGTCATGGGCGGCCTGGACTTCGGCGCTGAGTGTCTTGCCGAGTTCGAGCAAAGCCAGACCACAGTGCACGGCGCGCTCGGCGTCATCCTCTGCGCTGGTTTCGGCGCCAAATGCGGCCAGGATGTTGTCGCCTGCGTACTGCAAGACCTTGCCGCGGTGGGCCTCGACGATACGGGTCCCACGTGACAGAGCGTCGTCCATCACGTTGCTGATGGCTTCTGGGTCGAGGTGCTGGCTCAGCGTGGTGGAGCCGACGACGTCCAGGAACAGGATGCTGACCTGTTTGAGGGTCTGGGACGGTTCGGGTGCTGGACTCGCTACCGCCGCCAGGGCTGCCAACTTCGCGCGCAGTGCACCGACAGAGGCATCGACAACCGCGTCACCTAACAAGGCACGCTGTGCCTCCAGAGCGACTATCGACGCTTCGAGTTGCAGTTTCTCAGGTGACATCGACGCCCAGGATATCAACCTCGCGGCAGTGTGCAGGTCTGATGGCCACGGGGGCGTGAAAAGACGGATGGCGGCTGACGGAGAGCGGCGTCAACGACTCTTGATGGCCGGCATGTGTGAGGCCGGGCTGCCGTGAAGCAAACACTGCCACGCCGATAGGTTCATGGACTTCGCGATCACCGCACCAGGGCCCTCGTGCGCGGGCTCAGCAGATTCAGCAGGCTCAGCGCAGGCCCAGCAGGCGCAGAGCCAGTTCGTGCAGCCGGTGCGCCGGGTCGGCCAGACGGTTCAGCACGGTGAAGTGATTGGCACCCGGCACGGTTTCGCACACCGGCACCGCGGTGGGCCCCCAGACGTCTCGGATCAGCCGGTTCTGGCGCAGGAATTCATCGCTTTCATCCAAACCCACGGCCGCGTAGAGCTTGGGGCCCTTGGGCCGCGGAAAAAAGGCCGGGCTCAGGCGAGCCACCGATGCCGGCGTCAGCTGCAGGTCGCCCTGCAGCATGGGCGTGTGGCGCAGCGGTTCCATGTCGTACAGGCCCGAAATCGACAAGGCACCCGACACCGGCGCAGCCGGCAGGTCTTCACCCATGTCCTTCCAGCGGCAGCTGAGCAGCATGGTGGCCAGGTGACCACCGGCCGAGTGGCCGGCCAATGCGATGCGCGCCGGGTCACCGCCAAAGGTGGCCGCGTTGCGCCACACCCAGGCCACGGCCCGGGCCATCTGCAGGCAGATGTGTTCGATGCTGACCGCCGGGCACAAGGCGTAGTTGGGCACCACCACGGCGGCACCCTCAGCGTTGAAGCCCGGCGCCACGAAGCTGTGGTCGGCTTTGTCGAGCGAACGCCAGTAGCCGCCGTGGATGAACACCAGCACCGGTGCGCCACCTTGTGCAGCCGGAAAGATGTCCAAGGTTTCGGAGGCACCCTCACCATAGGGCACGTCCAGCTGCACACCCTTGCCGCCACTTCGGGCCAGGGCCGAAGCCTGCGCCCAGTTGGCCATCACCTGCGCATGCTCGGGCACACGGGCGCGGTTGCTGTACTGGGCATCCAGCCACTGGGGGTCCAGGCGCGGTCGCATCGGCAGTCTCCTGAAGTGTCGGGGCCGGCGCGGGGCCGGTGTTCGAGGCGCGGCGATGTTAATCGCGGCTGCGCGGGGCCCGATCGGAGCGCGGTGCTAAACTGCGCGCCGCGTGTGGGGGGGTAGCTCAGCTGGGAGAGCGTCGCGTTCGCAATGCGAAGGTCGGGAGTTCGATCCTCCTCCTCTCCACCACATGATGCCGGCCCCGCAGGAGGCATGCGACTTAAACCGCAGGGTTGCACTGAGTGCAACCGGTAGGTTTGTTTCGCAGGTGCAAGCGGTAAGTCAAGCAGGTCGACTCCTCTCTTGAGGAGCCGGCCTGTTTGCTTTCCAGCACCAGCTCTCCCTGGCCCAGGTGCTCTGGGCCGCGTTGCTCGCCGGCGATGCTGCGCGTGAACAGCCAAGCCTCGAAGCGACCGTCCGGCAACTGCGCGTGGTTTGGTCTCGCAAGGGCCCACATACAGGTCGGCCTCACCGTTCGCCTGAGTCTCGTTCAGGTCGCGCCAAGCGCAAGCGCGCGACAGACTCAGCCAACCCCCGGTCAGACTCAGGTCGAATTGACACTCAGCGTTCAGTCCGGCATCCCGGCCCGTCGCAAACTGGCGTAAAGCGCCTCGTCGCGCATCACCGGCGAGGTTCCGGTCAGCCACGACTTGACCTGCGCAATCGTGCCCACCGCCGGCACGGCAGACCTGAAATCGGCCAGCGTCTGGCGGGCTTCGTCGACTCGCCCCGCGCGGGCCTGCGCAGCCGCCAGCGTCAGCCGCACCGACCCGAACTGCGGGTCTGCCCCCAGCGCATGGTCCAGCTGGCTCACGGCCTTGCGGGCGTGGTGGATGGAGTTTTTGTCGTCCTGCCTGGCAAAGTGGATGGCCGCGGCCAGTGCGTGGCGCTGCGCGTCTTCGGTGGCGCCCAGCATCGGTTCGATGGCGCCGTGGGCTTCGTCGTAGCGCTTCAACTCGAACAGGATGCCGGCGCGCATCGCCAGCCCATCGGCATGTTCGGGGCTCAGCTTCAGCACGTCGTCGATGGCGTGCAAGGCCTCTTCGTGGCGGTTGTTCCGGTGAAAGACATAACTTCTCAGCACCAGCATGTGGGTCGAGTCGGGCTGGTGGCGAAGCGAGCGGTCGATGGCCTCGACGGCGAGCCGTTCACGCTCGCCGGCGCTCGGCAAGCCATCAGCTTCGCATTCGCAGAAGAGGTTCAGATGAACGACAAGCTGCAGCGCCAGCGGGTCATCGGGCGCCAGCGCCAGCGCACGGTCGACGAGCCCGCGCACCGGCCAGTAGTGATTGGCCTGCCCCTGCCCTCCGGGCGAGAGGTACCAGTCGACATGCGCGCGAAAGGCCAGGTCGCGAACGTCGAGCTCGGCATCGGGCTTGGCCCGCGCTGCCTCGACTTCGATGCGCAGCGCCTCGTAGGTCAGGCGGCCGAGTGCTTCGTAGGCCTGCGCCGGGTTCACGGCGCCACTGCGCTGCGGATCGAGCTGCAAGTTGCGGGTCGTCAGCACACGCTCGGTGCTGGCGTCCATCAGCGTGAGTTGCAAGCGGTGTCCGCCGGGCACCGGGTTGACGTTGCCCTTCAGCAGGAACCGCACGCCCAGGGCTTCGCCCAGGGCACGTGGCGTGGAGCTCGTCGTGGCCAGCGCCTGCGCGACGGTCGCACGCGGCGTCACCGTGGCCCAGAGGAAGTTCGAGGTTTGCGCTTGTTCGACATGGGCCTTGGCTCGTTGCGCCAGGCCCTGGCTGACGGCATCGTCCATCGGCGCGTCGAAGGGCAGCACGGCAAAGCTCATGCGTCGATCGCCGCTGGCCGCCTTCAAGGAGTCTGCCGCCGCTGCGCTGCTTGCCGGCGTGACGGCTGGCGCCACAGCCTGGCTCACGGCGCGATAACCGTTCCAGTAGCCGGCCAGACCGCCAAGCACGGTGCCCACCGCGGCCAAGCCGAGGATCGGCCCGCGCAGGCGGCGCAACCGATCGGCCGCGCGTGTGCGCCAGCTCAGGGGTGCAGGATCGCCGGCGGGTTCTGGATTGCCGTTGTCGCCCATCGCAGCCTTCTTGCCATGCCGGGTGGCGGTGTCTCGAGTCTATCGAATTGCTAACGCTTCAGTTCCACCCGGCCCATGGTCCTTGACAGCACGATCGATATTGACGACATTGTCTGCAATCCAACTGCCGGAGCGTGCCGATGGCTGCATCCTGGACCCGCCACCCCATCGTCGCCGGCGTGATCGGCGTGCTGGCTGGCGCACTGACCATCATGCTGGTCGAGTGGCTCGCTCACCAGTGGCTGGGCAAGGCCGACCTTGCGCAGCCGGCGACGATCAGCACGCCGATGTTTGTTTCGGTTCTGGTGGCCTGGGTGCTGGGAGCGGGCGCTGCCGCGCTGGTGGCCACGGCATGGAACGGCGGGCGCAGCTGGGTGCCGGGCCTCGTGGCCGCGGGCGTGCTGTTGGCCGGTTCGGTGGCGACGATGTTCGCGGTCCCGCACCCTTTGTGGATGGTCGCCGGTGCCCTGGTGCTGATGCCTGCCGCAGCGTGGCTGGGTGCACGCAGCCGCCTCGTGCGCGGCCGCTGATCCCCATGCCTGCACCACAGACACTGGGCAATCTCGAACTGCTGGTGCTGCTGGCGGTGCTGCGCCTGGACGATGGTGCCTATGCGGTGGCGGTGCGCGACGAAATCGCCCAGCGGACGCAGAGCGACCCTTCTCGCGGCGCCGTGTCGGTGACGCTGGACCGCCTGGACCGCAAGGGGCTTCTGCAGTCGCGCATGGGCGAGCCCACGGCCGAGCGCGGTGGCAAGGCCAAGCGTCTGTACACCCTGGCAGCACCCGGCCGACAGGCGCTGCGCACCACGCTGCAAGGTACCCAGGCCATGCTGCAGGGTTTGCCGGCCGAGATCGCCCAGGCTGGGAAGTGAAGCTGGCGCTTGTGCTCACCCAGTTGGCGCTGCTGGCCGTGCCCCGGCACCTGCGCGAGTGTGTGCATGGCGACTTGCTTGAGCAGCACGGTGGCGCGCACGAGGCGCTGGCCATCGCGCTGCACTTTCAGGCCGAGCCCTACCGCGATGGCATCGACAGGCGTTGTGCACTGATGCTCTTGCTGGGCGCTGCCGGGCTGCTATGGATCGTGCCCATGGCCGCGGAAAGCCTGCTCGCCCAGGCCCACGTGTTCGGCGACCCCTTCAGCCGCGCCGCGCTGCAGCTGTGGCAGGCGCCGGCCGTGCTGTCTGCCGTGGCCTGCGGTCTGCTCATCGGCCGTGTTTCCTTGCTGCCGCCGCACGCCGATGCAGCGCGGCTGCACATCGTGCTCTTGCTCTTGCCTGTCGCGGCACTGGCGGCACAGGGTGCGGTGCAGGGCATCCTGGCAGCCGGCTTGATGCTGGCTGCGGCTTGGCTGGCGCACAAGAACCGTCAGGCGTCATCGGACCCGGCCGAACCGGCTTGACGCGGTCCCGCCGGGCGGGCCGGCCCTCACTCCGGTGTCGACGTGTCCCCGTCGGCACCCCCATCGGCCAGCGCCTGCCGCGCCAGCTCTTCTTCGCTCAGTTCAGGCGCCGCCTGCAAAGCGGCCAGTTCTTCCAGCATCTCGGGCGTGGCTTCGGCGTTGCCCAGCAGCAGGTCTTCGATGTTGGCGTGTGCCACCTGGCGTTCTTCGTGGTCCACCGGCGACGGGTGCACCGGCGTCAGCACCGGCAACTTGGCGGCGGCCAGTTCCAGCTGTTCGTCGACGAGCTTGTTGAATTCACCTTCGGGCGGTGGGGGCTGGCGGTTCATGGTCGCTCTCCTTCAGAAGCGCCATGTTCCGCCATTTGCGGGCCACGCGCCACTGCCCGCTTTGGCCTTAACGCGACAGGGCCGCCCGGATGCGTGCGATGGTGTCGTCCATCGGCGCCCGCGTGGACACCTCCAGGCCCAGCCCACGTGCGATGTCGTTGACGATGGCCGGGTTCAGCGGCAAGCCGCCCTTGTCGATGGCCGCGATCAGCGAGACGGCACGTTGACGAGCGTCGGGTCGCCCCTTGCGCCGCCGCTGCCAATCCTTGAACCATTGCATGCAGCAAGTGTAGGGCCGTGTGCACAGTGCCGTTTCTGCAGGGGACCCGCAAGCCAAGGCGGCCACGCTGCAGTCGAACGGGCTACTGCCGGTAAGTCGGGTCCACCGCGTCCACCAGTCGTTGCAGGGCGTCGAAGGCGTCCTGGCCGGCGCCGAAACGCGGGTCGAACTGCAGCGAATCGCGCACGCAGGCCTGCAGCACCGGCTGGGGAATGGCGCGCGCGCGGCCCATCGAGTGCGTGGCCAGTTGCACCTCGCAGGCGCGCTGCAGCAGCCACATCAGCGCAAAGGCCTGAGCCAGCCCGTGGCCGATGACCACCGGCCCATGGTTGCGCAGCAGCAGCACCGGGCAACTGCCGGCGCTGGCCAGGATGCGCGCACCTTCTTCGGCGTGCACGGTGATGCCTTCGAAGTCGTGGTACGCCACCTTGCCGAAGAGCTGGGCGGAATAGAAATTGTCGAAGGCCAGGCCTTCGTCCAGGCAGCACACCGCCATCGTGGGCGTGGTGTGCACGTGCATCACGCAATGTGCGTTGGGCAGCGTCTGGTGGATGGCGCCGTGGAAGGTGAAACCGGCCGGGTTGATGGGCCAGCGGCTGCTGCCCACGGTGCGCCCCTGCCCGTCCACCTTCACCAGGTTCGAGGCACACACCTCGCTGTAGTGCAGGCCGAAGGGGTTCAGCAGGAAGTGCCCGGGCTCACCCGGCACACGCAGCGAGATGTGGTTGTAGATCAGCTCGGTCCAGCCCATGCGGTCGAAGATGCGGTAACAGGCGGCCAGTTGCACGCGGGCGGCCCATTCTTCGGCGCCGATGTGGGTGGGGCGGTGGTCTGGTGAGGTCATGGCGATCGGCTCAGACAAAGCGGAACGACACCGTGCCCAGCGGCCCGTAGTCGGCATGGATGTTGTCGCCCGCCACGGCCGTGGTCGGGCGTGTGAAGGAGCCGGCCAACACCACGTCGCCCGCGTTCAGGCCTTCGCCGTGTGGCGCGATCTTGTTGGCCAGCCAGGCCACGCCGGTGGCCGGGTGGTTCAGCACACCGGCGGCCAGGCCGGTTTCTTCGACGACGCCGTTCTTGAACAGCATCGCGCCCACCCAGCGCAGGTCCACCGCATCGGGCCGCACCGGGCGGCCGCCCAGCACGATGCCGGCGTTCGCGGCAAAGTCGCTGATGGTGTCGAAGACCTTGCGCATGGCTTTGGTGTCGCGGTCGAACTGCTCGATGCGCGCATCGATGATCTCCAGCGCCGGGCTCACGTAGTCGGTGGCGGCCAGCACGTCGAAGAGCGTGATGCCGGGGCCCTGCAGCGGCCGGCCCAGGATGAAGGCCAGTTCGACTTCGACCCGGGGTGCGATGAAACGGCTGATGGGAATGTCGCCGCCCTGGGCGAAGAACATGTCGTCCATCAGAGGCGCGGAGTCGGGTTCGTTGATCTGGCTGGACAGCTGCATGGCACGCGAGGTCAGGCCGATCTTGCGGCCCTTGATGACACGGCCGTCGGCCTGTTCCAGCTTCACCCACGCACGCTGGATGGCGTAGCCGTCGTCGATCGACATCGAAGGGTGGCGCTGAGAGAAGTGGCGCACCGCAGTGCGTGTCTTGCGCGCCGTGTACAGCTCGCGAGCCAGGGCGTCGATGGTGTCTTGCGGCAGCATGGCTTCGCTTCCGGGTGTCAGGCTTTGTTGAAGAGCGGGTGCAGGTTGCCGAACTTGGCGTCGAAGACCTCGGGGCCTTCGTCCACCTGCAGCGTCAGGCCGACACGTTGTGCGGCCAGCAGCGGCGCCAGGTGTTCGCGCGCGCATTCACTGAGCACACGGCCTGCCGCCTGCTGCGTGGCCTGGGTGCGGCCTCGGCCCATGCGCAGGTTGAAGTAGCAGAAGCCGAAGTCGCCGGAACTGTCGGCCACCGCGAAATGCGCGGCCGGGAAAGCCAGCACGCGAATGCCGCCGGTGGGAAACACGGGCTGACCGCTTTCGTCATGCACGGTCTGCATCGCGGCAGCCAGCTTGCGGCACAGGCCGGGCATGTCGGCCAGCGGCTCGATGTTGGGTGTGTAGAGCAGCGTCAGGTGGGGCATGGTGCAGATGGTCTACAGCCGCGTGGCGATGTGGGTGTAGCCGTCGGCACCGGATGCCACCGCCTGCGGGATGGCACTGCCGTCTTGCGGCGTGACCGGGAACACGGCGTTGATCTGGCCCGTGCCGGAGGCGCCGAAGTAGGGCGTCAGCACCTCGGCCTGGCCGCGGTAGGCACTCCAGCCCAGCGCACCCAGCAGCATGGCCGTGTCGTGCATGAAACCTTCGCCGTGGCCCTTGGCCGCGTACTCGGGCAGCATGCCGCAGAAGTCTTCCCAGCGGCCCTGTTGCCACAGTTGCACCACGCCGTGGTCCAGCTGTTCCAGGAAGGGGCTCCAGATCTTGAACGCAAACTTCGGTGCCAGGCCGTTCTGCGCAAAACGGTGGCTCAGCGACCCGCTGGCCAAAAACGCCACGGTGCCGTCGTAGTGGTCTTCGACGGCCCGGCGCATGGCCCAGCCCAGGCGTGCGCTGTCGTTCAGGTAGTGCGCCATGCACAGCGCCGACACCGACACCACCTTGAAGTGCTGGTCGGCGTTCATGTAGCGCATGGGCACCAGCGTGCCGTACTCGGGCGCCAGCGTCGTCTTGTCGTGGGCCAGCGTTTCGACACCCACGCCGTTGCAGGTCTTGGCCAACAGATGCCCCAACGCCGGGTTGCCGGGGAATTCGTAGGCCAGGTTGCTGATGAAGTGCGGCAGTTCGTTGCTGGTGTACAGGCCCTTGAAGTGCGGCGCGCAGTTCAGGTGGTAGTTGGCGTTGACGAGCCAGTGGGTGTCGAAGACCACCAGCGTGTCGACGCCCTGCTCGCGGCACCGGCGGCCGATCTCGATGTGGCCGTTGATCGCGTCCTGCCGTGTGCCCTTGCGCGGGCCGTCCAGTTCGCTCAGGTACATCGACGGCACATGCGTGATCTTGGCGGCCAGTGCGACGCGGCCCATGTCAGACGCCCCAGTGCGGGATGTGGTGCGAGCCCATCGACACCGCCACGTTTTTCGGTTCCAGGAACACCTCGTAGCTCCAGGTACCGCCCTCACGCCCGGTGCCGCTGGCCTTGGTGCCGCCAAAAGGCTGGCGCAGGTCACGCACGTTCTGGCTGTTGACGAAGCACATGCCGGCTTCGACCGCGGCGGCCACACGGTGGGCACGGCCGATGTTCTCTGTCCAGACGTAGCTGCTCAGGCCGTAGGCAATGTCGTTGGCCAGGCGGATGGCGTCGGCTTCGTCAGTGAAGGGAATCAGGCAGGCCACGGGGCCGAAGATCTCTTCCTGCGCGATGCGCATGCGGTTGTCGACATCGGCAAACACCGTGGGCCGCACGAAGTTGCCACGCTGCAGGTGGGCCGGCAGCTCGGGCGCGGCCAGCCCGCCGCACAGCAGCGTGGCACCTTCCTTGGGGCCCAGCTCGATGTAGCTGCGCACCTTGGCCAGGTGGCCCTGGCTGATCATCGGGCCGATGGTGGTGGTTTCGTCCAGCGGGTCGCCCACGGTGATGCGCCTGGCACGTTCGGCGAACTTGCCCACGAAGTCGGCGTAGATGCTCTTCTGCACCAGGATGCGGCTGCCGGCCGTGCAGCGTTCGCCGTTGTTGCTGAAGATCATGAACACCGCGGCGTCCAGCGCGCGGGCCAGGTCGGCGTCTTCGAAAAGCACGAAGGGGCTCTTGCCGCCGAGCTCCATGCTGAACTTCTTCAGGCCCGCGGCCTGCACGATGCGGTTGCCGGTGGCCGTGCTGCCGGTGAAGCTGATGGCGCGCACGTCGGGGTGTCGGCACAAGGCTTCGCCTGCGTCCTTGCCAAAACCGTGCACGATGTTCAATACACCCGGCGGGATGCCGGCTTCCAGCGCCAGGTGGCCCAGCCGGTCGGCCGTCATCGGCGACAGTTCGCTCATCTTCAACACCGCCGTGTTGCCGAAGGCCAGCGCTGGCGCCACTTTCCAGGTCGCCGTCATGAAGGGCACGTTCCAGGGGCTGATCAGTGCACACACCCCCACCGGGTGGAAGAGCGTGTAGTTCAGGTGCGTGGGCGTGGGGTAGGTGTGGCCGTCCACACGGGTGCACATCTCGGCGAAGTAGGTGAAGTTGTCGGCCGCGCGGGGGATGAGCTGTTTGCCGGTCTGCGCGATGACCTGTCCGGTGTCCATCGTTTCCATGCGCGCGATTTCCGGCACGTGGGTCGCGATCAGTTCGCCCAGCTTGCGCACCAGCCGTGCCCTTTCGGTGGCCGGCAGGCCGGCCCATTTGGGGAATGCCGCCTTGGCAGCGGCCACGGCCGCATTCACTTCGGCCTGGCCGCCCGCCGCCACGTCGGCCAGCACGTCTTGTGTGGCCGGGTTCAGCGTTTCGAAGGTCTCGCGGCTGTCCACCGACTGGCCGTTGATCAGGTGCTGGATGCGCATGGCGGGGTGTTCCTCATCTGCCGAAAGCTTCGTCGCCGACGAGCGTGTTGTGCAGACTGCCGATGCCGTCGATCTCGCACACCACCTCGTCGCCGACATTCACGTTGACCACACCGTCGGGTGTGCCGGTCAGGATCACGTCGCCGGCTTGCAGCGTCATGAACTCGCTCAGGTACTCGATCAGCGCCGGGATGTCGTTGACCATGTTCGAGGTGCGGCCCTGCTGCCTGAGTTGGCCGTTGACGAAGGTGCGCAGTTCAAGGTCATGCGGGTCGGGCACACCTGCGGCCGGTACGAACCAGGGGCCCAGCACGGTACCGCCGTCGCGGTTTTTCACGCGCAGATTCGGCCGGTACCAGTTTTCCAGGTAGTCGCGCACGGCGTAGTCGTTGCACACGGTGTAACCGGCGACGTGCTGCAGGGCATCGGCGCGTTTCACGTGGCGCGCGGTCCGGCCGATGACCACCGCCAGTTCACACTCGTAGTGCATGAACTGCACACCGGCCGGCCGGCGGGTCTGGCCACGGTGGCCGAGCAGCGAACCCCGGCCCTTGAAAAACACCAGGGGTTCGTCCTGGCTGCTGACGGTCAGTTCCTTGGCCAGTTCCTTCACGTGGTCGGCGTAGTTCAGGCCCAGCGCGACGATGGTGCCCACTTCAAAGGGCGGCAGCCAGACCACCTGGTCGTCGGCAAGCACCCGGCCGTCGGCCAGTTGCAGACCGTGCGCGTGTGGCGTGGCGGTGTGGATGGCGCCGGCATGGGCCACACGGGCTGTTTTCATGCGCCCTGCCCTGCGGTTCGCGCCGGCTCGGCCACCAGAAGGTGGTGCAGCTGCCCCACACCTTCGATGTGCAGCGTGACCTGCTGTCCCACACGGGCCAGCGGCGCGCCGTGTGAACGGCCCAGCGACAGCACATCACCGGGCTGGAGTGTCATGAAATCGCTCACGTCGGCCAGCAACTGGCCCACACCGCGCACGCGGTCTGACGTGGTGGTGGTGTGAACCATGGCGCCGTCGATGCCGACCTGCATCACCAGCGCATCGGGGTTCGGCACCTGCGCTGCCGGCATGATCGGTGCGCCGATGGGGCAAAAGCCGTCGCGTGCACGCAGCCGCAGCACCGGCCGGTAGTGGCTGCTCAGCGGCAGCGTGATTTCGCCCAGCACCACGTAACCGGCCACGAAATCCATGGCTTGCGCCACGTTCACCCGACAAGCGACGCGGCCGATGACGATGCCCAGCGCCACGCCCACTTCCAGCCCCGACGCACCTGCCGGCACCTGCAGCGGCGCGCCGTTGGCGGCCAGCATGTGGCGTGGCATCAGCGACAGCACCGGCGCCTGTGGCGGCGCCTTGTACGGGGGCTGCATCACGGCATCACCCAGCGCCGCCAGTTGCGGCCGGTGGTTCAGCAGCGCGCCCTGCACGTGGCCTGACAGTTGCAGCGCCGGCCAATGGGGGACAGACAAGGTGGCGGACATGTCGGCATTTCACTAAGATGTGAGCAATATAGGCGCCCGGCCCTGACCATGTCAATTCGCAAGCCCCCGCCCAACTTCAGGCACCGCAACCTGCTGCTGCTGCTGCTGCAGGCACGTGAAGGTGTGCTGTCGCACTTCCGCCCGGTGCTCAATGCCCATGGCGTGACCGAACAGCAGTGGCGCATCGTGCGGGCCCTGCTGGAAAGCGGGCCGCTGGAGCCACGCCAGATCGGCACCCTGTGCCGCATCAGCAGCCCCAGCCTGGCCGGTGTGCTGGCCCGCATGGACGAACTGGGGCTGGTGCGGCGTGACCGTGTTCCCGGTGATCAGCGCAGGGTGAGCGTCAGCCTGACGGCCAAGAGCCGCCGCCTGGCCGCCACGATGGCGCCACAGATCGAAGCCGTCTACACGGCCATCGAAGCGCGCATCGGCGCCACCTTCATCCAGGGCTTCTACAACACGCTGGACGAACTGATCGAACTGCTGGCCGACGTGCCACACGGCGACGAGGCCTGAGGCGCTGTGTGCGATGGCGCACCGAAGTGCCACACGCCCGGCGCCAGAATCCGGGTGTGCCCGAACTGCCCCCACCGCCCCGCCCCGACGCCGCCTCGCGCACCGACGAACGGATGTTGAGCGTCGTGCTCGCGGCGGCGGCCATCGGCCTGTTGTGGATCCTGCTGCCGTTTTACGGCGCCATCCTGTGGGCCATCGTGATCGCGCTGCTCTTTGCGCCGGTGCACCGCAAGCTGCGGCGCCGCCTGCCCGGGCGCCCGAACTCGGCTGCACTGTGGACGATGCTGGCGGTGGTTCTGGTGGTGGTGCTGCCCTGCCTGGCCGTGATCAGCATGCTGGCATTCGAGGCCTCGTCGCTGGTCGAAGACCTGCAGTCTGGCGAACTGGCGCCGCTGGCCACGCTGCAGGGCTGGTACGACTCGATGCCGGGCTGGGCCCGGCGCTGGTTGCGTGGCATGGGCCTGGGCAATTTCGCCGCGCTCCAGGAACGCCTGCTGGCCGACCTGACCGCCGGCTCGCAGTTCATCGCGACCCGGGTTTTCAACCTGGGCCAGGACACCTTCTTCTGGACGGCCAAGCTGTTCGTGGCGCTCTATCTGGCTTACTTCCTGCTGCGCGATGGCACGACTGCGGTGCGCTGGATGCGCGGGCTGGTGCCGCTGTCCCACGCACACCAGTCGGAACTGGCCAGGCGCTTCGGTGCCGTGGTGCGCGCCACGGTGCGCGGCACCCTGGTGGTGGCCGCCTTGCAGGGTGCCCTGGGCGGCCTGGCTTTCTGGGTGCTGGACGTGCGCGGTGCCGTGCTGTGGGGTGTGTTGATGGGTTTCCTGTCGCTGCTGCCGGCCGTGGGCTCGGCCCTGGTCTGGGCGCCGGTGGCGGCGATGCTGTTCTTCGGCGGTGAGGTCTGGCAGGCTGCCGTGCTGGTGGCCTGGGGCGTGCTCGTCGTCGGCCTGGTGGACAACTTGTTGCGGCCCATTCTGGTGGGCCGAGAGACCGGCCTGCCCGACAGCCTGGTCCTGCTCAGCACGCTGGGCGGCCTGTCGCTGTTCGGCCTGAATGGCATCGTCATCGGCCCTGCGATGGCGGCACTCTTCATGGCGGCGGCTGAACTGCATGTCGAACAACGCCACCAGGCCGCCGACTGACGCGGCACGGCCCTTCAGGCCATCTTCACCGCCGTGCCGCTGACGGCCACCATCATCATGCCGTTGTTCTCGCCCAGCACTTCGTAGTCGAAGTCGATGCCGACGATGCCGTCGGCGCCCAGTTCCCTGGCGGCGGCCATCATGTCGTCCAGCGCTGCGTCTCGTGCGCCCGACAACGCCCGTTCGTAGCCGCCGGCGCGGCCGCCGACCACATCGCGCACAGACGAAAACATGTCGCGGAAGATGTTCGCGCCGATGATGGCTTCGCCGTTGACGATGCCCAGGTAAGCGGCAACGCGCGGGCTGTCGCCGGCCGGCACGATGGTGGCCAGGAAAAAGCCGCTGTCCTTCTTGGAAAACCAGCCCATGGCAAAGCTCCTGATCTGCTGCGTTGGAAGGGAGGGGACGGCGTGGACGATAACCGGCAGCAATTCCGCCCCGGTGCTAAGCTGCCGGCCCGGCGCCACAGAGCGCACTCACTCGGAGACACCATGCCCGGATTGCTGCCCCACGTCGACCCCGATGGCCTGCTGGAGTATTCGGTGGTCTACACCGACCGCGCGCTGAACCACATGTCGGGCAAGTTCCAGGGCGTGATGCGCGACATCTCGGCGGTGCTGAAAGAGGTCTATCACGCACGGTCGGCCATCGTCGTGCCAGGCAGCGGCACCTTCGGCATGGAAGCGGTGGCGCGGCAGTTTGCGGGCGACAAGAAAACCCTCGTCATTCGCAACGGCTGGTTCAGCTACCGCTGGACGCAGATCATCGAGATGGGCCGCCTCACGCCGCACCACACCGTGCTGAAAGCGCGCCCGGTGGCCGCCGGCCGGCAGCAGCCCTTTGCACCGGCGCCCATCGCCGAAGTGCAGGCCGCCATCCGCGCCGGCAAGCCCGACGTGGTGTTTGCACCGCACGTGGAAACCGCCGCCGGCATGATCCTGCCCGACGACTACCTGCGTGCCGTGGCCGACGCGGTGCACGAAGTGGGCGGCCTCTTCGTGCTGGACTGCATCGCCAGCGGCGCCGTCTGGGTGGACATGCAGGCCACCGGCGTGGACGTGCTGGTCAGCGCACCGCAGAAGGGCTGGAGCGGTTCACCCTGCTGCGCCTTCGTGATGCTCAGCGAGCGCGCCCGCGCCGCCATCGACGGCACCACCAGCACCAGTTTTGCCGCCGACCTGAAGAAGTGGCTGCAGATCATGGAAACCTATGAGGGCGGCGGGCACGCTTACCACGCCACGCTGCCCACCGACGCGCTGACCGTCACGCGCGACGTGATGCTGGAAACCCGCGCCTACGGCTTCGAGAAGGTGCGGGCCGAGCAGTGGGACCTGGGCCGCAAGGTGCGTGCGCTGATGGTCAGCCACGGCATCAAGAGCGTGGCGGCAGAAGGTTTCCAGGCACCGGGCGTGGTGGTCAGCTACACCGACGACGCCGGCCTGCACACCGGCAAGGCCTTCCTGGGCGAAGGTGTGCAAAGCGCGGCCGGCGTGCCGCTGCAGTGCGACGAGCCGGCCGACTTCAAGACCTTCCGCATTGGCCTCTTCGGCCTGGACAAGCTGCACCACGTGGACCGCAGCGTGGCGACGCTGGACAAGGCGCTGAGCCAGATCCTGGCAGCGGCGCAGAAACAAGCCGCCTGAGCCTTTGAACGGCGCCACGTTGGCGCCGTGAATTGCTGCCGGGCAAAAGCGGCTTGGCGTGGGCATGATGGCCGACCTAACGGTTTGCTGATGCAGAGGCCACGCCTTGACCCAGAACACGATCCATCGCCGCCGCCTGGTGGCTTGCCTGGCGCTGGGGGCCGCCTGCGCGGCGCTGCCGGCCCTGTCCGGCGCCCAGACGACCCAGCCCGCGCCTGCACCCGGCGGCTACCGACGCCGCCGCCGCGACACCAGCAGTTTCCTGATCATCGGCGGCATCGTGGCGGCGATCGCGGCCTGGGTGTTCATCGGCGGCAAACGCGCGCGCAAGAAGGAATTGGCCAAGCAGGACATGGAAGCCCGCCTGGCCCGCGCCAGGGAACGTTCCAAGAACCTGTGATGCCTGCCGGGCCCCGCCGTGGTGGGGCCGGCCCCTTCAACTGCGCCGGATCACGCGCAGCCCCACCGCCACGCAGACGATGAAGCCGACCATCGGCACCAGCGCCAGCAGGCTGAGCAGCACACGTTTGGCGGGGGCCCATTCCAGGTCGCCGCTGCTGCGCCAGACCCCGTAAGCACCCGCCGCACCGACAGCCGCAGCCATCAGGCGAAAGCCCACCTTGCCCAGCGACGGCGCCAGCACCATCAGCAGCAGGAAGCCGATGGCACCCAGCAACAGGCCCAGATGCCCCAGGTGCCAAAGGCGGTCTGCCTCGCTTGAAGGCGCTTCCTCGGGCTCAGGCCGCGGCAGAGGCGCCCGCCGGGGCGCTGCCGCCACCGAAGCGGCTTGCGCCGCCGCCCGCCGCCTGGCCAGCACCTCGGGCAGCCGGCGCAAGTCGGCGGCCAGTTCACGCGCCAGTTCATCCACCGCGCGGGCCTCTTCTGGCGTGGGCTCGAACATCGCCAGCGCCACGGTCTCTTCGCGCCGGATCTCCTCGACCTGCGCGCCGCTCAGGCCCAGCGCCGGGTTCTTGACGACCTGCATCACGGCCTTGGCCGCCACCCGGTCGGCCGGTGCGCCGACACCGTCGTGCAAGCGAACGGCCAACTTGAAAACACCCATCGCATCGCCGCCGGCAGCCCAGCGGGTGCACAGCTCGAGCACCCGCGCCTGCTTGCGCACGCTCTCGGGGTCGTTCAACTGCACCTGGGTTCCCGCCTGGCGCCCGGCCCGCACGCTCTTGGCATGCAGGTGGTCGCTCAGGTAGCGCAGGCCCAGCGGGTTGTCGGCCGCCGCCGCCTGTTCCAGCAGCGCCAGACCCCGGGCCATGTCGATCGGCATCTCGCGGTAGCCCATCAACAAGGCACCGCCCAGCATGGCCTGGGCGGTGGCCTGACCCTGTGCCGCCGCCTTTTCGAGCCACTGCGCAGCCAGTTGGGCCTGAGTCCGTGTGGCCGTGCCCTTGTGCCACAGCAGCGCGTGCCCCAGGCGGCCCTGGGCGACACCGTCACCAGCAGCGGCACGGCGCACCCACTCGGCCGGGAGGCCCAGCGCCTGGGCAGCCTCGACGGTGGCCTTGTCTGCGGTGGCGGAGGTCGCTGTGGCCGGTGCAGCGGCATCGCGCGCCAGCTCGGCATCGACAAACGCCACGAGGTCGGTTGCCTTCTGCAGCCCGGCCAGCAGTTGCGCCTGCCGTGCGCGCCGCGACTCCGGCACCTGGCTCAGGCAACGGGCCAGCTCCGGGTCGGCCGCCGGATCCTTGCCACTGAGCTGCGCCACCGCCGCACCCAAGGCCATGTGACGGCGACAGCCTGTGCCGTTGCAGATCAGGAAACCCCAGTCGCGCAGCGACTGCGGGTCACGCAGCGGCGCCAGGCGGCGGTACTCGGCCCAGGCCGCCGCTGCGTCGCCCCTTTGCAAGGCGTCGTAGGCGCGCAAGCCGTGCTGTGGCTCGCCCAGCGCCAGTGCCTGGCCGTTGGCCAGGAAGACCAGGCCGTTCTGCTCGTCCATCACGTGCAGGCCGCGGTCGTTGGCCTGCACCACCACGTGGGCGTAGGCGGCGTCGAAAACCTCGGCGCCGGTCCACAGGCCCACCACGCAGTGCTGCGCTGTTGAATCCGGCTCCGGGCTGGCGTCGTAGACGGCGCCGTCATCGCCTGCGTCGTCAGGAAAACGCGCCAGCAAGGCTCGCACGAAGTGGGCAAACACCGGCTGGGGGCTTTCGGCAGGCTGGGCCATGGCCCGCTCCAGCTGCGCCTGCGCTTCGTCGACGTCTTTGGGCAGGGGAAGCCCGGCACCGGGCTGCCAGGCAATCAGGGTGAAACTCATGAACGGCGTCGCGGCTGTGAAAGGCCGCGATTGTGCCGATGCCGCGCTAGAACGGCGCCGCGTAGCGCAGCGACAAGAGCCAGCTGCGCCCTGGCGCGGGTTCGAAGAAGCGGCCGTTGCCTTCGTTGACGATCACGCTGCCCGCGACACGCCGGTCGGCCAAGTTGTCCAACCGTGCCAGCAGGTCCAGCTGGCCCACCGGCAAGGCCACCTGCCAGCGCACACGCAAGGCCAGCAGGCCGAAGCCGGGGGCATGCGCGCTGTTGTTGTCGTTCACCGGCAGCCGCCCCTGGCCGCGGGCTTCGGCGGCCAGTTCCCAGGCCGCTGAAGGCGCCCAGGCCAGTTCGACGAAGCCGCTGCGCTGCAGCGTGCCGGCGATCCGGGTGCGCGCAGGCACAGGCACGGTCGGCGTGATGCAAGGCAGCGCGGCGCAGACCGCAAAACCGTCGCTGCTGGTGGCGTCCAGCCAGGTGGCGCTGAGCAGGCCACGCAGCGTCGGTGTGAAGCGCACGGTGGTGGACAGCTCGGCACCCCGGCGTTGGGTGCGGCCGATGTTGCGGAAGGTGGCGCGGCCGCCGCGGTTGCTGGCGACGCCGATTTCGTCATCGCTGCGGGCATCGAACAAGGCCACGTCGATATCGGCCGTTTCGGCGCGCCACTTGGCCCCCAGCTCGACCTGGCGGCTGGTCTGCGCTTTCAGCTCGGTGTTCAGGCCCGCCGCGCCATCGGGCCGATAGGCCAGTTCGTTCAGCGTGGGCGTTTCGCTGCCCTTGCCCAGGCTCAGGTAGGCGGTGAAGGCGGGGCTGGCGCGCCACTGCACGGCGGCCACGGGCTTGGTGGCGGCGAAGCCCAGGCTGCCACTGTCGTCACCGTTGCTGGCGACGATGAAACGGTCGTCCGAGCTGAAGTCGACCCGCGAATGGCGCAGCCCCAGCGTCAACGCCCATTGCGCTGTCAGCTCGGCTTCCATCTGTGTGTACAGGTCGCGGCCGCGCACCCGATTGACTTCGTCGCGGCGCAGCCGGCCGGTCAAGCCCAGCAGCCGCACGGCCGGTTCGCCAGTGAAGTTCTCGAAGCCGCGGCGGTTTTCGTCCGAGTCTTCCGCGGCCACGCCGGCCACCAGCTGAAGTCCCCGTTCACCGGCCAAGGCCCAGCGCCACACCAGCCGCGCGTCGACACCGCGGTAGCGGCGGTCGAAATCGATCACACCGCCCGGCTGGCGTTCGGTCAGCACCGGGTTGGTGGCATTGACCTGTGTGGCCACCGGAATGGACTGCCACTGCGTCACCGAGCGCCGGCCGCTGTACAACGCCACCTGGCTTTCGGACAGCGCATGGCCGCCGCTGAAGCGGTGGCGCCAGCTCAGGCCGGCCTGGTCCTGCGCGGTGTTCTTGCGCGTGTTGAAGCGGTCAGGCTCGCCCGGCATGTTCTGCGGCAGTGCCACGCCGGTGGTCTGGTCGGGGTCGGCATCGAACTGCGCCTGGTTCAGGCCCAGCGGGTCTTGCGCGGGTTGCGACAGCGAATTCAGCACCAGCAGCACACGGTCCGCGCCCTGCTCCCAACCCAGCCGCACATTGCCCAGCGTGCGGCGTGCGCTGCTGTGCGGGCGAAAGCCGTCGACGTGCAATCGCGACACCTGGGCCCGCAGCGACCAGCCCTCACCCAGCGGCCCTTCGATGCTGGCGCGGCCCTGCACAAGTCCGTCGCTGCCACCGTCCAGCTGCAGTTGCACACGCCGCGTGGTCGGTGCGGCACTGACGATGGAGATGACACCGCCCGAGCTGCTGCCGAACAGCGCCGTGAAAGGGCCGCGCAGCACTTCGACACGCGCTGCGCCGGCCAGGTCGAAGTGCGAGACCTGGCCCTGGCCGTCGGGGCCGCTGGCCGGGATGCCGTCGCTGACCAGGCGCATGCCGCGCACGCCGAAACTGGCGCGGGCGCCAAAGCCGCGCGAGCTGATCTGCAGGTCTTGCGCGAAGTTGCTGCGGTTGTTGACGGTGATGCCCGGCACACGCGACAGCGCTTCCGACAGGTTCACGCCGGGGCCGGCCACCCGCAGGTCGTCGGCCGACACCGCCCCCACGGCGTAGGGTGTGTCGAACAAGCGGCGTTCATTGCCACTGGCGGTGATGGTGACCACCGCGTCGGCCTGCGCAAAAGCGGCGCCCACGCCGCACAGGCCAACAGCCGCCAGCAGGCCGATGCGCCAGCGGCCTGCGGCGTTCAGTTGCGCACCTCGAACACGCCCAGCTTCTGGTGCAGCGGCGTTTCGTCGGCGATGAAGATGAAGGCGGCTTCACCTGCGGAGGCGTTGCGCAAGCTCACCGGCGTGTACCCCGGCGCACAGCAGGTGTCGGCTTCCGTCAGCGCAAAGCGCTGCGTGTCAGCGCCTTCGCCCACGTCGACCTGCGCGCCACCTTCGATGACATGGAACACCATCGCCGGCGAACGCACCGGCAAGACCAGCGTCTGCCCTGGCCGCAGCATCAGTGCGTAGAAGCCCAGGATGTTTTCTGCATGCGCGCCGGTTTCCGGGTTGGCGTAGGTGATCTGCAGGGCGTGCTGATCGGGCCGGTCGGCGGCCAGCGCCAGCAGCGCGGCGCGGGCCTCTTGCCAGGGGTAACGCAGCATCGGGTAGGCCTTGCCACGACGCGCGGCCTCGTGTTCGAACACCGCGGTCGGCAGCAGCCCGCCCCGGGTGTAGGCACGGTCGCCACGGCCGGGCAACTGCGGCTGGCGCTGGCCGTTGATGTGGTAGCTGGCTTCCATGTAGTGCACCAGCGGCAGGTCCAGCACATCGAGCCAGACCACCGGCTGGTCACCGTCGTGCCCGTGTTCGTGCCACAGGCCGGTGGGCGTGAGGATCAGGTCGCCGCGGCTCATCGGGCACTTCTCGCCGTCCACTGTGGTCCAGGCCCCCTCGCCTTCCACCACCATGCGCACCGCATTGGGCGTGTGGCGGTGCGAAGGCGCCCATTCACCCGGCAGCAGCAGTTGCATGCCCAGGTAGATGGCGGCGCTGGCCTGCATCTTGTCCAGGCCGTGGCCGGGGTTGGCCAGCACCAGCACTCGCCGCTCGGCCTTTTCGATGGGTGTCAGTTCGCCGGCGCGCAGCAGCAGCGGCTTGATGTCGCGGTAGGCCCAGGCCGTGGCGCGGGTGTTCGGCCGCGGTTTGTGCGGCGGCAGCACAGCACGCAGGCTGGGCCACAGCGGCACCAGGTTCAGCTGGCGCAGCGCGTCGACGTAGTCGGCGGGCAGGTCTTGCAGGCGGCCCAGTTCGGCGTCGGGTGCGTTCATGGTGGGTCTTCTTTTGTCCGTCCAGGTCCGTCTGTCACTCAGTGACACAGGCAGGTTTCGCGGGTCCAGCCGTACAGCCATTCCATCGCATCGTAGAAGCGTTCGGGTGTCCGGTCTTTCCAGAGTTCATTGCGCACCAAACGTTCCACACCCTTGGCGTGAAAGATGCGGCCCATCTCGCGCGCCGACAGCACGATGCGCGCGGTGCGCGCCACGCGCGAACGCTGGTACAGGTCGAAGGCCTGGTGGATGTCACCGTCCTTCACCTTCAGCGCTTCACCCAGTGTGACCGCGTCTTCCAGCGCCATGCAGGCGCCTTGCGCCAGGTACTGCAGCGTGGGGTGCGCGGCGTCGCCCAGCAAGGTGCTGCGACCGTGGGTCCAGTTCGCGATGGGCTCGCGGTCGGCAGTGGCCCAGCGTTTCCAGCTGCGTGGCAGGTCGATCAGCTGCCGGGCCCGTGGGCAGATGCCTTCGAAGTAGGACTGCACCTCTTCGCGGCTGCCTTCGCTCACGCTCCAGGTTTCGGCCTGGCGGCTGTGGAAGGTGACGACGACGTTGTACTGCTCTCCGCCCCGCAGCGGGTAGTGCACCAGGTGGCAGTCGGGGCCCACCCAGATGCTGGCGGCGTTCCACTGCAGGTCGGGCGGGAAGTCCGCGCGGTCCACCACTGCGCGGTAGACCACGTGGCCCGAGACCCGCGCTTCGTCGCCCACGTATTGCCGCCGCACGGCCGACTTCACGCCGTCGGCGCCAATCACCGCCAGACCGCGGTGGCTGCGGCCCTGGGTGTCGATGACGGTGACACCCGTGTCGTCCTGCTGCACCCGGTCCACCGTGGTCGACGTGAGCACCTCGATGCGGTCGGAAGCACGGGCACCTTCCAGCAGCGACCGGTGCACGTCGGCGCGGTGGATGACCGCGTAGGGGTTGCCGAAGCGGCGGCGGAAGGCCTCGCCGGTGGGGATGCGGCCGACCAGCGTTTCGTCCAGCGCGTCGTGCATCACCATCTGCTCGGTGTAGACGGCGCGGCTGCGCGCCTGTTCACCCACACCCAGTGCGTCGAAGGCGGAAAAGGCGTTGGGGCCCAGCTGGATGCCGGCACCGATTTCGCCCAGCTGCGCGGACTGTTCCAGCACCTGCACGGCCAGGCCTTGGCGCGTGAGCGCCAGTGCTGCGGCCAGGCCGCCGATGCCACCACCGGCCACGATCACCGGCAGGGACGAAGAGCTTGTGGGCATGTTGCGATCCCGGTTCGGGAGGATCCCGTTTATTAATCAGTACACTGATGATAAGTGTAGTGATAGTCTCTTTGCGTCCAGCCACGCACAAACCCGCAGACACCCGCCCATGCCCACCACGCCCCTCCCCGTTGCGTTGGAAACCCTGCCCGGCCATCACATCCGCCGCCTGCACCAGATTGCCGTGGCCATCTTCCTGCAGGAGACCGAAGCCCACGGCCTGACGCCGGTGCAATACGCCGCGCTGCAGACCGTGGCCAACCAGCCGGGCATCGACCAGCGCACGCTGGCCGGCCGCATCGGGCTGGACACCAGCACCGTCGCCGGCGTGGTGGACCGGCTGGAGGCGCGCGCCTTGCTGCAGCGCAATGTGTCGCCGCAGGACAAACGCGTGCGGCTGCTGACCTTGACGGGCACCGGCGCCACGTTGCTGGCCGACGTGGAGCCGGCGATGCGTGCCGCGCAGCAGCGCATCCTGGCGCCGCTGCCCAAAGCCGAGCGCGCCGAGTTCATGCGCATGCTGCGGGTGCTGGTGGAAGCCAACAACGAACTCAGCCGGGCGCCCAGCGAAGTGGTCTGAACCCCAAGGCCGTGCAGCAGAAACCTTGGCCCAGGTCAAAGTGCGGCCGGCGCCGAGCGGCTACCTTTCGGGCAAGTGCCAGCCCCAAGGAGTCGCACCATGTACAAACGCCTGCTCGTGCCCGTGGACGGCGGAGACCTCAGCGACCGCGCCATTCCCGCCAGCCTGGAACTGGCCCGTCAGCTGGGCGCCACCGTCGTGGGTTTTGTCGCCGAGCCGATGCCGCCCATCCCCAGCAGCCCGCGCAACGCCACGCTGTTGCGAGACGAACTGCGTGAACACGCCGCCACATCGAGGGCACATGCACAAGGCGTGCTGGTGCGCTTCGAAAACGCCGCCCGAGAGGCCGGCGTGCCCTTCGAAGGCTGGCACGACGAAGTGCCGCGGGTTCACAAGGCCATCATCGCGGCAGCCGAATCGCGCAGCTGCGACATGATCGTGATGGTCACGCACGGGCGCGGTGCCTTCGGCGAGTTCCTGTTCGGGTCGCAGACCAAGGCCGTGCTGTCGGAGAGCCAGATTCCGCTGCTGGTCCTGCACTAGACAGCCCTGCACCTGACCCTGGCGGCCCGGGCGCTAGACGCCCAGGAAGGCCGCCAGTTCGCTGCTGTCACGCAGCCGGTCCGACTCGCCCTGCAGCACCACCTGGCCCTTCTGCAGCACCAGCGCGCGGTCGCTCTGCGCCAGCACCTTGCGGTAGTCGCGGTCGACGATGAGCGTGGCGATGCCGCTGGCGCGGATCTGCGCCACCACACGCCAGATCTCGGCCACGATCAGCGGCGCCAGGCCTTCGGTGGCTTCGTCCAGGATGATCAGCTCGGGGTGGGTCATCAGCGCACGGCCGATCGACAGCATCTGCTGCTCACCCCCCGACAACTGCGCGCCCTGGTTGCCGAAGCGTTCCTGCAGCCGGGGGAAGGTCTGCAGCACCCGGTCCAGCGTCCAGTCGTTGCGGCCGTCACGGCCCTTGCGCGCGGCCATCAGCAGGTTCTCGCGCACGCTCAGGTTGGGGAAGATGCCGCGGCCTTCGGGCACGTAGGCCACACCGGCCCGTGCCACTTCGTGCGGGCGAGCGCGTGACATGTCCTGGCCGAAGAGCTGGATGCGACCCTCGCGCTGCGTCACGTGGCCCAGCAGCGTGCGGATCAGCGTGCTCTTGCCCATGCCGTTGCGGCCCAGCAGGCCCAGCGTTTCACCGCGTGCGATGCCGATGTCCACACCGTGCAGCACATGGCTGCTGCCGTACCAGGCGTGCAGGTCGTGGGCTTCGAGGATGAGTTCCTGTGCCATGGTCAATGTCCGCCCAGGTAGGCGGACTGGACTTCGGGGCTGGCACGAACGGCTTCGGGTGTGTCGCTGGCAATCACCGCGCCGTTGACCATCACCGTGATGCGGTCGGCGATGCGGAACACCGCGTCCATGTCGTGTTCGACCAGCAGGATGGCGTGGCCGGATCGCAGCTCGGCCAGCAGGCCCAGCATGCGGTCGGTTTCTTCGGCGCCCATGCCGGCCAGGGGTTCGTCCAGCAGCAGCACCTGCGGTTCGGTGGCCAGGCACATCGCAATCTCCAGCTGCCGCTTCTGGCCGTGGCTCAGCAGGCCGGCCGGGCGGTCCAGCAGCGCGTCCAGCCCGGCGCGTGTGGCCACCTGCCGCGCGGTGCCGGTGCTGGCGGCGCAACGCTGCGCGTCCTGCCACCACATCCAGGGTTTTTGGGTGTGGGCTTGCGCAGCCAGCCGGCAGTTTTCGAACACCGTGAACGTGGGGAAGATGGTGTTGCGCTGGTAGCTGCGGCCCAGGCCGGCACGCGCGCGGCGCGGTTGTGTCCAGCCGGTGGCATCAAAGCCCAGCAGCTCGACGCTGCCGCTGCTGGGCGGAATCTCGCCCGACAGGATGTTGATCAAGGTCGACTTGCCAGCGCCGTTGGTGCCGATGACCGCGTGGACCTGGCCACGGGCCAGTTCGATGGACACGCGGTCCACCGCCACCAGGCCGCCCCAGCGGCGTGTGATGTCGAGGCCACGCAGCAGGATCTCTCCGGTGTGGGTGGGATCGCTCATTGCGGTTCCCCTGCCGCACCACGCGCGCGTGCACCGCGGCCCACCAGCCGTTCACGCCACTGCGCCGGCAGGCCCACCAGGCCCTTGGGCAACAGTGCCACGCTCAGGATGATGGTGACGCCCAGACCCAGGTGCCAGTGTTTGGCGAAGCTGCCGAACACCGCTTCGGACTTGAAGAATTCCTGCAGCAACGCAAAGGCAAAAGCCCCGATCAACGCACCACGCAGGTGGCCCAGGCCGCCCAGGATGATCATGATCAACACCGCGCCGCTGAGGTGCCAGCTCAGCAACTCGGGGTTCACGTAGCCGTCTTTCACGGCGAACAAAAAACCCGCCAGACCGGCGATGCCACCCGACACCGTGAAGGCCGCCAGCTTGTACGGATAGGTCGAAAAACCCGTCGCACGCATGCGCTGTTCGTTGACACGGATGCCGGCCAGCGCACGCCCGAAACGGCTTTTCAGCAGCACCGCCAGCTTCACGAAGGTGGCCAGCAGGCACAGCCAGGTGAAGAAGTAGAGCTGCAGGCCCTGGTTCAGGTCGACCAGCCCGGCCAGCGACGGTTTGCCGTACAGGTAGATGCCGTCGGTGCCCCCGCCCAGCGGTGTGTCGTGCACCACGTAGTAGGCCATCTGCGCAAAGGCCAGCGTGACCATGATGAAGTAGACCCCCTTGGTGCGCAGCGACAGTGCACCGACGGCCAGCGCGTACAGGGCCGCCAGCACGATGCAGGCCGGCAGCAACCACAGCAGGCTGGCCGAGCCACTTTCCGGGCTGAGCAGCACGGCGCCGTAAGCCCCGATGCCAAAAAACGCCGCCTGGCCAAAACACACCAGGCCCGTGCTGCCCACCAGCAGTTCCAGGCTGAGCGCAAAGATGGCGTAGATCATGATCTTGGTGACCAGGTCCACGCCGTAAGAACCTGCCATGAAGGGCCACACCGCCAACGCCAGGAAACACGCGGCCACGAAGACGAACTTGCCCTTGTCGGTGTTCATTTGCATCAGCCTGCTTTGAACAAGCCGTCGGGCTTCCAGAGCAGGATCAAGGCCATCATCACGTAGACCAGCACACCGGCTGCCGACGGCAACAGCACCTTGCCGAAGGTGTCGACAAAGCCGATCAGCAAGGCTGCCACCAGCGCACCCCGGATGCTGCCGATGCCGCCGATCACCACCACCACGAAGCAGATGATCAACACCGTGTTGCCCATGCCCGGGTAGACGCTGCTCACCGGCGCGGCCACCATGCCGGCAAACACCGCGATGGCCACACCCGCGGCAAACACCACGCGGTACAGGAAGCTGATGTCCACACCCAGGCTCTGCACCATCTCGCGGTTGGTGCTGCCGGCGCGGATCATCATGCCCAGTCGCGTGCGCGTGAACACCAGGTACATGCCCAGCGCCAGCAGCAGGCACACGCCGCTGATGAAGAGGCGGTAGACCGGGTAGGTCATCATCTCGCCCAGCGGCAAGGTGCCGGACAGCATGGCGGGGGCCTGCACGCCATGCACGTCGTCGCCCACCAGCAGGCTGCGCAATTCTTCGAAGACCAGGATCAGGCCGTAGGTCATCAGCACCTGCTGCAGGTGCTCACGTTCGTACAGGTAGCTGAAGAAAACCCACTCCAGCACGTAACCCAGCAGCACGGCCAGCACCAGGCCCACCGCCAGCGTGGCAAAAAAACCGCCGCCGAAAGTGCTGGCCACGAAGGGCGCCAGCGCATAGGCCATGTAGGCGCCGATCATGTAGAAGCTGCCGTGCGCCAGGTTGATGACACCCATGATGCCGAAGATGAGCGTCAGGCCAGAAGCCACCAGGAACAGCAGCAGCCCGTACTGCAGCGAGTTCAGGCATTGGATGAGGAAGGTGGCGAAGTCCATCGATCAGGTGAAAGAGCCAAAGGTTCCTGCTCCCTCTCCCGCGGGCGGGAGAGGGGGCAACACGCTGGTCACATATTGCAGCCTTTGCCGGGGTCCGACAGGCCCTTCGAAGCAATGCCGATCGACTTGTTCAGCTTGCCACCCACCTCGCGCAGATAGAAGTCCTGCACCGGGTCGTGGTTGCGGCTCAGCGTGAAGGGGCCACGCGGGCTGTCGATCTTGGCCTTGCGCAGCGCAGCGGCAAACTCGGCCTTCTTCGTGACGTCGCCCTTGGTCGCCGCCAGACCGATGCCCAGCATCTGCGCCGCGTCGTAGCCCTGCACGGCATACACGTCGGGCTGCAGCTTGTAGGTGGTGGCGTAGGCGGTGCGGAACTTGTTGTCGCGCGGGGTGTTCAGGCCGTCGGCGTAGTGCAGCGTGGTCAGCAGGCCGTCGGCATCGGCGCCCTGGGCTTCCAGCGTGCCGTCGGTCAGGAAACCGGCGCCGTACAGCGGGATGCTCTTTTTCAGGCCTGCCGCGGCATAGTCCTTGACGAACTTGACCGCGCCACCACCGGCGAAGAAGGTGTACACGGCGTCGGGCTTGAGCGACGCGATTTCGGTCAGCAGCGCCTGGAACTCGACACCCGGGAAGGGCAGGCTCAGTTCCTTCACGACCTGGCCGCCACCCTTGGTGTAGGCCTCCTTGAAGCCGGCCACGCTTTCGTCGCCGGCGGCGTACTTCCAGGTGATGGTGACCACGCGCTTGTGGCCCTTTTTCGCCACCACTTCGCCCATGGCGTAACCCGGCTGCCAGTTGGAAAAGCTGCTGCGGAAGATGTTCGGGCTGCACATCGGGCCCGTCACCGCGCCGGCTCCTGCGTTCGGCACGATCAACAGCGTGCCACTTTCCTTGGCGACCCGCGCCATGGCCATGGCCACGCCGCTGTGCACGGTGCCGATGATGACGTCGACGTTGTCGCGCTTGACGAGTTTGTTGACGTTGTCGGTGGCCTTGGACGGGTCGGACTCGTCGTCGACCTTCACGTATTCGATCTCGCGGCCGCCCAGCTTGCCGCCCTGTTCGGCCACGTGCAGCTTGAAGCCGTTTTCGATGGCCGTGCCCAGCGCGGCAAAGGTGCCGGTGGCCGGCAGCATCAGGCCCACCTTGAGCTTGGCGCCTTGTGCCGAAGCCGCCGAAGTGGCCACGGCGGCCGCGGCGATGAGGGTGATCTTGAACAGGTTCATGGTGCGTCTCCGGGTGTTGTCATCGATCGGGAAATGAACTGGGATGCGGCAGCGATCAGCGCATCAGGCTGGTCGCGGTGCGGTGAATGGCCGCAGTCGGCCATCTCGCGCAATTGTGTGTGCGGCACACGGCGCTGGATGCCCCGTATTTGCTCCAGGGTGCCGTACTCGTCGTCCAGGCCCTGCACGGCCAGCAAGGGGCACTGGATGGCAGCGATTTCATCTTCGATGGACCAGTGCTTGAACGGCGGGTGCAGCCAGATGCGGTTCCAGCGCCAGAAGGCGCGGTCGGGGTCGTCGTGGTACTTGGCCAGGCGCTGGCGCAGGTCGGTCTGTTCGAAGGCCGTGCGCGCGGCTTCGATGCTGCTGACCGACAGGTCTTCGACCAGGATGTGCGGTGCCACCACCACGGCAGCGGCCACCTGAGAGGGGCGATGCGCGGCGAACAGCAGCGCGATCGAACCGCCATCGCTGTGGCCGAACAGCAGCACCGGCCTGTTGATGTGCAGTGCCTGCAACAGGGCCGGCAGCACTTGCAGAGCCTGGTGGTGCAGAAAATCCACGTCCCACACCTCGCTGGCATCGCGTGCCGAGCTGCGGCCGTAGCCTGGGCGTGAGTACACCAGGCCGCGGCAGCCGGCCGCTGCACACAGCTGCTCGGGAAAGTCCTTCCACATGGCCAGCGAGCCCAGACCCTCGTGCAGGAACACGATCAGTGGCTCACGCGGGTCGTCCACGCCGACCCAGGCGTGTTCGATGCGCACCGGGCGGCCTGCCCAGTCGATTTCGACCAACGGTGCACTCATTCGGCCGCGTTTTCTCGCTCTCTCAACTTGAAGCGCTGGATCTTGCCGGTGGCCGTCTTCGGAAGTTCTGCGACGAACTCGATCAGCCGCGGGTACTTGTACGGCGCCAGCTTGTCCTTCACGAAGGCTTTCAGTTCCGCGTCGGTGGCTTGGCCGCCCGCCTTCAGCACCACGAAGGCCTTGGTCTTGGTCAGGCCTTCGGCGTCGGGCACGCCGATGACGGCCGCTTCCAGCACCGCCGGGTGCTGCACCAGCGTGGCCTCCACCTCGAAGGGGCTGACGTAGATGCCGCTGACTTTCAGCATGTCGTCGCTGCGGCCGCTGTAGGTGTAGGTGCCATCGCCGTTGCGCACGTACTTGTCGCCGCTCTTGGTCCAGCCGCCCTGGAAGGTTTCGCGGGTCTTGGCGCGGTTGCCCCAGTACATCATCGCGGCGCTGGGGCCGTGGATGTACAGGTCACCGGGTTCACCGATGGGCACCGGCCCGCCGCTTTCGCTGCGCAGTTCGATCTCGTAGCCAGGCACCGGCCAGCCGGTGGTGCCGTATCGCACCTTGCCGGGCAGGTTGGACATGAAGATGTGCAGCATCTCGGTCGACCCGATGCCATCCACGATGTCAATACCGAAGTGGCGCTGGAACCGTTCGCCGATGTCGGCCGGCAGCGCTTCACCGGCCGACGAGGCCACCCGCATGGCCACTTCGCCGCGTGCAGGCAGCTGGGGTGAGGCCAGCATGCCCGCATAGCCGGTGGGTGCACCGAAAAACACGGTCGGCTTGACACCGCCCACTTCTCCGCGCCAGCGCTTGAAGGTGGCATCGGGCGTGGGCCGTTCGGCCATCAACAAGGTGGTCGCGCCCACGCTCATCGGGAAGGTCAGGCCATTGCCCAGGCCGTAGGCAAAAAACAGCTTGGCGGCGCTGAAGCACACGTCCTGCTCGTTCAAGCCCAGGATGGCCTTGCCGTACAGCTCGCAGGTCCAGTAGGGGTTGGCGTGGGAATGCACGGTGCCCTTGGGGCGGCCGGTGGAGCCGCTGCTGTAGAGCCAGAACGCGGGGTCGTCTGCGCTGGTGGCGGCGGCACGTTGCAAGGGTGCGTGGGCTTGCAGGAAAAGATCGAACTCCACTTCCGCCGGATGCAGCGGCGCCACCGGGCGCGACACGATGACCTTGCCCACCTCGTGATCGCTCTTGGTCATGGCGGCGGTCAGGGCCGGCAGCAAGGCGCCCGACACCAGCACCGCCTGCGCGCGCGAATGCTCCAGCATGTAGGCGTAGTCGTCCGCGGTCAGCAAGGTGTTCACGGCCACCGGCACCAGGCCGGCGTACAGCGCCCCCAGAAATGCCACCGGCCAGTCGGTGCAGTCCTGCATCAGCAGCAGCACCCGCTCTTCGCGGCGGGTGCCCAGGTGGCGCAGCGCGGCGGCCATGCGGCGCACCTGTTCGTCGAGCTGCGCGTAGCTCAGGCTGCCCTGGTCGTCGATGAAGGCCAGCTTGGCGGGCCGGCCGACGTTTTCCGCCAACAGGTGCTGCGCAATGTTGAAGGACTCGGCGGGGTTCAGGATGCCGGCGGGCAGGGTTGATGCGGGGCTCATGGTCTTGTCTCCTTCGTTCCGGGCACGGTGGTCCGCGCTCAGGCAGCGGCCGCAGAAGTTGCGGGGGGTGACAGCTGCGCCAGCACCGCGGTGCTGGCCTGCACCGCGGCGCGCCGGTGGTAGAAGTTCAGCGCCTTCAGCCCACCCAGTTCTTCGCCGCCACCCGCGCGGCCCGGGCCGCCGTGCAGCGACTGTGGCATGACGTTGCCATGGCCGGTGTGCAGCGCTGCCACGTCGGGGCTGATGATGTGCACACGGCCGTGGCTGCTGGCCAGCTCGATGGCCGTGGCGGCCAAGGCCGCAGCGTCACTGCCATACAAAGAGGCCACCAGCGAACCCTGGCCGCGCCGGATCAGCTGCAGCGCATGCGCTGCGTCGCGGTAGGGCACCAGCGTGGCCACGGGGCCGAAGACTTCGGTGTCGTGCACCCGGTCGGCGCCATCGGCGTCTTGGGTGCCCAGCAAAGTGGGGCCGACGCAGCAGGCCACCGCCGAATCGGCGTCGACCAGGGAGTGCCCGGCGCCGTCGTGCAGCACGGTGGTCTGGGCCTTCAGATGGGCCAGCCCTTCGCGCACGGCCTGCAGCTGCGCGCGGCTGACCAGTGCGCCCATGCGCACGGATTCGTTGCGCGGGTTGCCCACTGTCGTCTTGGCCAGGCGCGCGCCGATGGCTTCGGCCGCTTGTGCATACAAGTCCTGGGGCACGAACACGCGTCGGATGGCAGTGCACTTCTGGCCCGACTTCACCGTCATCTCGCGCGCCACTTCCTTGGCCAGCAGTTCGAAGGCTTCGCTGCCCGGTGTTTCACCCGGCAAGAGCAGCGCACTGTTGATGCTGTCGGCTTCGATATTCACCCGCACCGAACGCTGCACCACGGCCGGGTGGCTGCGGATCAGCGCAGCGGTTTCGGCACTGCCGGTGAAGGACACCACGTCGAAGGGCTGCAACTGGTCCATCAGGCCGGCCGAGCTGCCGCAGATGACCGACAGCGCACCGGCCGGCAACACACCCGCGTTCACCACGTCCTGCACCATGCGCTGCGTCAGCCAGGCGGTGGCGGTGGCCGGTTTCACGATCACCGGCACGCCGCTCAGCAGCGCCGGCGCGGCCTTCTCCCACAAGCCCCAGCTCGGGAAGTTGAAGGCGTTGATGAACAGCGCCACGCCGCGCGTGGGCACCAGCACGTGCTGGCTCTGGAACAGCGGGTCTTTGCCCAGGCGGGCCGTGTCGCCGTCCAGCAAGTGGCGCTGCGCACCCAGGCCAGCGCCCAGCTTGGCGTAGGTGCCCAGCGTGAACAGACCGCCGTCGATGTCGACGGCGGAGTCGTTCTTCACCGTGCCGCTGTTGGCCAAGGCAATCTCGTAATAGGCGTCGCGATGGGCCTGCAGCACCTTGCCGACGGCAGCCAGCATCCCGGCACGTTGCGCGTAAGTCATGGCCCGCAGCGCCGCGCCGCCTTGTTCACGTGCGAAGTCGAAGGCAGCCGGCAGATCGAGACCGGTGGCATCCACGCGATTGAGCTCGGTGCCCAGCACGGGGTCGAACAGCGCGGTGCCGGCGCCGGTGCCGGCCTGCCAGTGGCCGGCGACGAAGTTGGACAGCAGTTCACTCATGGTGGTCTCAGTAAAGGCTCACGCAGCCGGCGTGAAGACGATGGACCCGGCCGGCAGCAGGTACAGCACCAGCGCGCGGCCCTGACTCACGGTGGGCCGGTGGGCGCTGCCCGGTGGGTAGACGGTCCAGCCCTGGCGGCCGTCGAACAGCGCATCGCCTTGCAGCGGCATCACCAGGTCGATTTCGCCGTTCGGGTGGCTGTGGTGCGGGCCGGCCAGGTTCTCCATGTCCACCACGTCGACCGAAAAGCCATGCAGGTCGGGGGCAGGTTTGAAGATGCGGCCGTAGCGGATGCCGCCGCCTTCGCGGTTGCACAACCAGCCTTCGGCCACTCCGGCCTTGCATGCGCTTTCGATGGCCGCGAAGGTGGCGCTGTCGGGCCCGGCTTGCTGGTTCAGCCAGTCGGCCAATGCGCTGTCCAGCGGCCGACCGGCCAGTTGCGCGGTCAGCGGTGCCAGGGCTTGGTGAAGGTCTTCGGGTGTCATCGGCGGCCTTGTCGAGCTTGCGTCGGCTGAAGGGATGCACTATTGTGCGTACAAGAACCATAAAACCGCCGACCCCACATGTCAAGCACTATATTGCATGCCCCTGGGTTAACACCCGGCCTGGCCGTCCCGCCGGCTGACGAAGGGGAAGAAAAGAACCCCTTTCTGGTGGCCCTGGGCGACCGGGTGCGGGCTCTGCGCTCACGACGCGGCATGACACGCAAGGCCGTGGCCGTGGCAGCCGATGTCTCCGAACGCCACCTGGCGAATCTGGAGTACGGCATCGGCAACGCCAGCATCCTGGTGCTGCTGCAGGTGGCCGGCGCGCTGCAGTGCAGCCTGGCCGAGTTGCTGGGTGACGTGACGACCTCCAGCCCTGAATGGCTGCTGATCCGCGAACTGCTGGAACGCCGCGACGAAGACACGCTGCGCCGTGTGCGCGTGGCCGTGGGTGAACTGCTGGGCACTGGCGGCGCCAACAGCGCGCGCGGCGCAGACGGCCGGGCCGCACGCAGCACACGCATCGCGCTGGTGGGCCTGCGTGGCGCCGGCAAGTCCACGCTGGGCCAGCTGCTGGCCGACGACCTGGACTTCCCTTTCGTCGAACTGAGCCGCGAGATCGAGAAGTTCGCCGGCTGCAGCATCAGCGAAATCCAGGGCCTGTACGGCCAGAACGCCTACCGCCGCTACGAACGCCGCGCGCTCGAAGAGGCGATCCAGATCTACCCCGAAGCCGTCATCGCCACACCCGGTGGCATCGTCAGCGACGCCGCCACCTTCAACCAGCTGCTGAGCCACTGCACCACGGTGTGGCTGCAGGCCGACCCCGAAGACCACATGAAACGGGTCACGGCCCAGGGCGACCTGCGCCCGATGGCGGCCAGCCGCGAAGCCATGGAAGACCTGAAGGGCATCCTGGCCGGCCGCGCAGCCTTTTATTCCAAGGCCGAGTTCCGGCTCGACACCAGCGCGCAGCCGCTGGAAGCCACCTTCGATGCCTTGCGGCAGGTGGTGCGGCAGGCTTTGCACCTGCCTGCCTGAAACCCTGGGCTGCCAGCAGCAAATAATGCACTAAAGTGCTTGACCCCATCGGATGACACGCACTATCATGCCTGTCATCGAATCGTTCAAGGCGCAAGATGTTGCGCCAACCTGGAGCACGCCATGAGCCACGACCCCCGTGTCGACTACCGCACCGAACCTGGCCAGTACCGCCACTGGAAACTGAAGTTCGAGGGCCCGGTGGCCACGCTGGCCGCCGACTTCGACGAAAACGCCGGCCTGCGCCCGGGCTACAAACTCAAGCTCAACAGCTACGACCTGGGCGTGGACATCGAGCTGAACGACGCCATCCAGCGCATCCGCTTCGAACACCCGGAAGTGCGCACCGTGGTCGTCACCAGCGCCAGGGACAGGGTGTTCTGCTCGGGCGCCAACATCTTCATGCTGGGTGTCAGCAGCCACGCCTGGAAGGTGAACTTCTGCAAGTTCACGAACGAAACCCGCAATGGGCTGGAAGACAGCAGTGCGAACAGCGGCCTGAAGTTCCTGGCCGCCGTGAACGGCGCCTGCGCCGGCGGCGGATACGAGCTGGCGCTGGCCTGCGACGAGATCATCCTGGTCGACGACCGCAGCAGCGCCGTCAGCCTGCCCGAGGTGCCCTTGCTGGGTGTGCTGCCCGGCACCGGCGGCCTGACACGTGTCACCGACAAGCGCAAGGTGCGCCACGACTTGGCCGACATCTTCTGCACCAGCGTGGAAGGTGTGCGCGGCGCCAAGGCCAAGCAGTGGCGCCTGGTGGACGACATCGCCAAGCCGGCCAACTTTGCAGCCAAGGTGCAGGAACGGGCGCTGGAACTGGCCGCCCAGAGCGACCGCCCGGCCGACGCCCAGGGTGTGGCGCTGACGCCGCTGGCCTGCACCGTGGACGCCGACGCGCTGCGCTACACACATGTCACGGTCGAGATCGACCGCGGCAAGCGAATCGCCACCTTCACGGTGAAGGCCCCCACGGGCGCGCAGCCCGCCGACGTGGCCGGCATCCTGGCCATGGGCGCGGCCTGGTATCCGCTGGCGCTGGCGCGCGACCTGGAAGACGCCATCCTGCAGATGCGCACCAACGAACTCGACATCGGCACCTGGCTCATCAAGACCCAGGGCGACAGCGCCGCGGTGCTGGCATCCGACGCGGTGCTGGTGGCAAACCAGCACCACTGGCTGGTGCGCGAAACCATCGGCTACCTGCGCCGCACCTTCAGCCGCCTGGACCTGTCCAGCCGCAGCCTGTTTGCGCTGATCGAACCTGGCAGCTGCTTCGCCGGCAGCCTGCTGGAACTGGCCCTGGCCTGCGACCGCAGCTACCAGCTGATGCTGCCCGACGACGCGGCCAAGTCACCCAGGATCACCGTGGCCGACACCAACTTCGGCCTGTTCCCCATGGTCACCGGCCAGAGCCGCCTGCAGCGCCGCTTCTACGCCGAGGCACCCGCAATGGAAGCCGTGCGTGCGCAGGCCGGTGTGGCGCTGGACGCCGATGCCGCCTTTGCGCTTGGCCTGGTGACCAGCAACCCCGACGACATCGACTGGGCAGACGAAGTGCGCATTGCCATCGAAGAGCGTGTGGCCATGAGCCCCGACGCACTGACCGGCCTGGAAGCCAACCTGCGCTTCAACGGCCCCGAAAACATGTTCACGCGTGTTTTCGGCCGCCTGACGGCCTGGCAGAACTGGATCTTCCAACGACCCAACGCCGTCGGCGAAAAGGGCGCGCTGAAGGTCTATGGCAAAGGCGACAAAGCCGTCTTCGACTGGAACAGGGTTTGACGCCCGCGGCGCCCGCCTGATCAAGACATCACAGGAGCACAAGAGACATGAGCACTATCGACTACAGCGACAAGATCCCCAACAACGTCAACCTGTCCGAAGACCGCACGCTGCAACGCGCGCTGGAACAGTGGCAGCCCAACTACAAGGCTTGGTGGGATGACATGGGGCCCGACGGCAGCCAGAACTTCGACGTCTACCTGCGCACGGCCGTCAGCGTGGACCCGCAGGGCTGGGCGCAGTTTGGCCACGTGAAGATGCCCGACTACCGCTGGGGCATCTTCCTGAACCCGGCCGAGGCCGACCGCAAGATCCACTTCGGCGACCACAAGGGCCAGGACGCCTGGCAGGACGTGCCCGGCGAGTACCGCGCCAACCTGCGCCGCATCATCGTGACGCAGGGCGACACCGAACCAGCGTCGGTGGAGCAGCAGCGCCACCTGGGCCTGACCTGCCCCAGCCAGTACGACCTGCGCAACCTGTTCCAGGTGAACGTGGAAGAAGGCCGCCACCTGTGGGCCATGGTCTACCTGCTGCACAAGTACTTCGGCCGCGACGGCCGCGAAGAAGGCGAAGCGCTGCTGGAACGCCGCAGCGGGCAGGAAGACAACCCGCGCATCCTGCAGGCCTTCAACGAAGAAACGCCCGACTGGCTGGCCTTCTTCATGTTCACCTACTTCACCGACCGCGACGGCAAGTTCCAGCTGTGTGCGCTGGCCGAAAGCAGCTTCGACCCGCTGGCCCGCACCACCAAGTTCATGCTCACCGAAGAAGCGCACCACATGTTCGTGGGCGAGTCGGGCATCAGCCGTGTCATCCAGCGCACCTGCGCGGCCATGAACGAACTGAAGACCGACGACCCGGCCAAGCTGCGCGCCGCCGGTGTCATCGACCTGCCCACGCTGCAGCGCTACCTGAACTTCCACTTCAGCGTCACCATCGACCTCTTCGGTGCCGACGAATCCAGCAACGCCGCCACCTTCTACAGCACCGGCTTGAAGGGCCGCTACGAAGAAGGCAAGCGCACGGACGACCACGTGCTGAAGGGCCAGACCTACAAGGTGCTGAACGTCGTGGGCGGCCAGCTGGTGGAACGCGAAGTGCCGATGCTCAATGCGCTGAACGAGGTGCTGCGCGACGACTACATCAAGGACAGCGTCGCCGGCGTCGAACGCTGGAACAAGGTCATCCAGAAGGCCGGCATTCCGTTTGTGCTGAAAACACCGCACAAGGCCTTCCACCGCAACATCGGCGCATTGAGCGGCGCCAAGGTGTCACCCGACGGACGCGTGGTGAGCGACGCCGAATGGAAGGCCAACGTCGACCACTGGCTGCCCAGCGCCGGCGACCGCGCCTTTGTGCGCAGCCTGATGGGCCGTGTCGTCGAGCCGGGCAAGTTCGCCAACTGGATCGCGCCGCCGGTGATGGGCATCAACCGGCAGCCCGTGGACTTTGAATATGTCCGTTTCGCGTAACCTCGCGACCACGGCATGAACGAGGGGGCCCGCGGGCCCCCTCTGCACAAGGAGACACCCGATGGACATGGCCTTGAATGTCGCAAAACCAGCCGTCATCAAGCAGCACTTGATCGACCCCGAGATCTGCATCCGCTGCAACACCTGCGAAACCATGTGCCCGGTGGGCGCGATCACCCACGACTCGCGCAACTACGTGGTCGATGCCGAGAAGTGCAACTGGTGCAACGCCTGCATCTCGCCCTGCCCCACCGGCAGCATCGACAACTACCGCCAGGTGCTGCGCGCCCGCGCCTACAGCCTGGAAGAACAGATGGGCTGGGACGAGTTGCCGGCCGAGCTGAGCCGCGACCAACTGACGGAACTGGCCGGGGCTGAAGTGGCGCTGGAAGAAGCGGCGCCCGCACTGGCCGCCTCGGCACCGGTCGAACCCGGCACCGAGGCGGCATTCAACGGCGCCTTGTACGGCGCCACGCTGCCGCCCTGGAGCGCGGCCCACGCCTACACCAACCTGTACGGGCCGAAGGCGGCCGACAAGCACATCACCGCCACGGTGGTGGGCAATGTGCGTGTCACCGAGGTCGGCAAAGACTACGACACGCACCACGTCGTGCTGGACTTCGGCGCCCTGCCCTTCCCGGTGCTGGAAGGCCAGAGCATCGCCATCATCCCGCCCGGCACCGACGCCCAAGGCCGTACCCACCACCCGCGCCAGTACAGCATCGCCAGCCCGCGCAACGGCGAAAGGCCTGGCTACAACAACGTCAGCTTGACCATCAAGCGTGTGCTCGAAGACCACCAGGGACGGCCCGTGCGCGGCGTGGCCAGCAACTACCTGTGCGACCTGAAGGTGGGTGACACGGTGCAGGTCATCGGCCCCTTCGGCACCAGCTTTTTGATGCCCAACCACCCGAAGAGCCACATCGTGATGATCTGCACCGGCACCGGCAGCGCACCGATGCGGGCCATGACCGAATGGCGCCGCAGGCTGCGGCAGTCAGGCAAGTTCGAAGGTGGCAAGCTGATGCTCTTCTTCGGCGCGCGCAGCCAGCAGGAACTGCCCTATTTCGGCCCATTGCAGAACCTGCCCAAGGACTTCATCGACAGCAACTTCGCCTTCAGCCGCATGAACGGTCCAGGCGGCCAGCCCAAGCGCTACGTGCAGGACGTGATGCGCGAACGCGCTGCCGACCTGGCACCCTTGCTGGCCGACCCCAACGCCTACTTCTACGTCTGCGGCCTGAAGAGCATGGAAGAAGGGGTGGTGCTGGCGCTGGGCGACATCGCCAAGGGCGCCGGGCTGGACTGGCCGGCCATCGGCGCCGACATGAAAAAGGCCGGCCGCCTTCACCTGGAAACCTACTGATGGGTCTGTACACCACACTGGTCATCACCATCCGGGCCCCGGGCGTGGCCCAGCTCACGATGTCGCGCCCGGCGGTTTTCAACGCCTTCGACGAAACCATGATCGGCGAAATGGACGAGGCCTTCGCTCGCCTGGTGGCCAACGACAGCGTGCGTGTCATCGTGCTGGCGGGTGACGGCAAACACTTCAGCGCCGGCGCCGACCTGCAGTGGATGCAGCGCGCCAGCACTGCATCACAGGAATGGAACCTGGCCGACGCACGAAAGTTCGCCGGCATGCTGGCGCGCATCGAAGCCGCACCCAAGCCCACCGTCGCGCGGATGCAAGGCGCCGCGCTGGGCGGCGGCGTGGGCCTGGCCTGCGCGTGTGACATCGCCATCGCCGCCGACAACGCCAGCTTCTCGGTCAGCGAAGCCAAGTTCGGCATCCTGCCGGCGGTGATCGGGCCTTACGTGACCAATGCGGTGGGCAAGCGGCAGGCCAAGCGGCTGGCCCTCACCACCGAACGCATCGGTGCGGCCGAGGCGCTGGCAATGGGCCTGGTGCAGAAGGTCGCCCCGCTGGCTGAACTGGACGCCGCGGTGGACAGCATCACCGGTGCGCTGCTGGCAGGCGGCCCGCATGCGCAGCGCGAGATCAAGGCGCTGTTTGCGCAACTGGACGTGGGCCCCATCACGCCAGAGAAAATCGAACTGACCGCACAGACCATCAGCCGCGTGCGGGGCAGCGAAGAAGCGCGCGAAGGCTTCGCCGCCTTCCTGGAAAAACGCCCCGCGAAATGGATCCCCGAATGACGAGCCTGCACCACACCCCCGTCTTGGTCGTCGGCGCCGGCATCATGGGCACCGGCATCGCCCAGGTGGCGGCACAGGCCGGCCACCCGGTGATGCTGCACGACACCCGCGACGGCGCAGCCGCGGCCGCCAAGACCAAGCTGGCCAACACCTTGCAGGGCCTGGTGGCCAAGGGCAAGCTGGCCGCCGACGCAGCCGATGCCACCTTGGCGCGCATCACCGCCACCGACCTGCTGCAAGACGCGGCCGGCGCGGGCCTGGTGGTCGAAGCCATCGTCGAAGACCTGGCGGCCAAGCGCAACCTGTTTCAGCGGCTGGAAGGCATCGTCGCACCGGCCTGCGTGCTGGCCACCAACACCAGCAGCATCAGTGTCACCGCCATTGCCAACGGGCTGCAGCACCCGGGGCGCCTGGTGGGCATGCACTTCTTCAACCCGGTGCCCTTGATGAAGCTGGTCGAGGTGGTCTCGGGCCTGCACACTGAAGCACCCGTGGCCGAGGCCATCCACACCCTGGCCAAGGCCTGGGGCAAGGTGCCGGTGCACACACGCAGCACACCCGGCTTCATCGTCAATCGCATCGCGCGGCCCTACTACGCCGAAACGCTGGCGCTGCTGCTGGAACAGGCGGCCACACCGGCGGTCATCGACGCCTGCCTGCGTGGCGCCGGCTTTCGCATGGGGCCGTGCGAGCTGATGGACCTGATCGGCCACGACACCAATTTCGCGGTCACGCAATCGGTGTATGACGCCAACTTCCAGGACAAACGCTACATGCCGAGCCTGGTGCAGCGCGAGATGGTCGACGGCGGCCTGCTGGGCCGCAAGAGCGGCCGCGGCTTCTACCGCTACCCCGACGGTGCACCTGCCTTGCCGGTGGCCGTGCACGAAGCACCGAACACCGCGCGTGAAGTCACGGTGCACGGCGAAGGTGCCATTGCCGACCTGCTGGAAAGCGCCGCCACACAGGCCCTGGCCACCCAGGGCTGGGGGCCGGCGCGCTTGCGCAACACCGGCTGGACCGGGCTGGTGATCGACGGCGCGCACCTGGTCATGAGCACCGGCCGCACGGCCAGCGAACTGGCCGCCGAGCTGCGCACGCCGCAGGTGGCGGTGTTCGACCGCATCGTCGCCCTGCCCGCTGCACCCGGCACCGCGCTGGCCTACGCCGTCAACGAAGGTGCCCACCCCAGCTGGCGCACCCAGGCCGCTGCCTGGCTGGCGGCACTGGGCTTTGCACCGCTGCCGGTGGCCGACACACCCGGACTGCTGGTGGCGCGCACCGTCGCGATGTTGATCAACGAAGCCGCCGACGCCGTGCTGCAGGGTGTGTGCACACCCGAAGGCGCAGACGCCGCGATGAAGCTGGGCGTCAACTACCCGGCGGGCCCCTTCGAATGGCTGGCCGGCTGGAACGAAACCGAGGTCGTGCGCCTGCTCGACACACTCGACACCCACTACCGCGGCGAGCGCTACCGCGTGAGCCCGTGGCTCCGTCGCCGCGCCATCAAGGAGACCCCATGACCGAAGCCTTCATCTGCGACGCCATCCGCACGCCTTTCGGCCGCTACGGCGGCGCACTGTCCTCCGTGCGCACCGACGACCTGGGTGCCATCCCGCTGCAGGCGCTGATGGCGCGCAACCCGGGTGTGGACTGGGCGGCGGTGAACGACGTCATCTTCGGCTGCGCCAACCAGGCCGGCGAAGACAACCGCAACGTCGCGCGCATGGCCGCGCTGCTGGCGGGACTGCCGCAGGACGTACCCGGTGCAACGATCAACCGCCTGTGTGGCAGCGGCATGGACGCGGTGGGCACGGCAGCACGTGCCATCAAGGCCGGCGAAGCGCAGTTGATGATCGCCGGCGGCGTGGAAAGCATGAGCCGCGCGCCCTTCGTGATGCCCAAGGCCGACACCGCCTTCAGCCGCAACAACGCGGTTTACGACACCACGATCGGCTGGCGCTTCGTCAACAAGCGCATGAAAGAACTGCACGGCGTGGACAGCATGCCCGAGACGGCAGAAAACGTGGCCACCGACTTCAAGATCGAACGCGAAGCGCAGGACCGCATGGCGCTGCGCAGCCAGCTGAACGCGGTGGCGGCGCAGAAGGCCGGGCACCTGGCGGCCGAGATCACGGCAGTCCGCATCACGCAGAAAAAGGGCGAAACGCTGGTGGTGGACACCGACGAACACCCGCGCGAAACCAGCCTGGAGGCCTTGGCCAAGCTCAAGGGCGTGGTGCGGCCCGACGGCACGGTGACAGCGGGCAATGCCAGCGGCGTGAACGACGGCGCCTGTGCGCTCATCGTCGCCAGTGAAGCCGCCGCCAAGCGCCACGGCCTGACACCCCGCGCCCGTGTCGTGGGCATGGCCACCGCGGGTCTGGCGCCGCGCATCATGGGCTTCGGCCCCGCGCCAGCCACGCGCAAGGTGCTGGAACTCACCGGCCTGAGCCTGGCGCAGATGGACGTCATCGAACTCAACGAGGCCTTCGCTGCGCAAGGCCTGGCCGTGTTGCGTGACCTGGGCCTGCCCGACGACGACCCGCGGGTCAACCGCTGGGGCGGCGCCATTGCGCTGGGGCATCCGCTGGGCGCCAGCGGTGCACGGCTGGTGACCACGGCCGTCAGCCAGTTGCACCGGCTGGGCGGGCGTTACGCCTTGTGCACGATGTGCATCGGCGTCGGCCAGGGCATTGCGTTGGTGGTCGAGAAGGTCTAGCGGCCGGCCCCGACCTGCCAGGACGGCAAGGTCCAGCCCGTGGCCAGTGCGGCCACGCGCAGCCCGGTGGCCGTGACACCCGCAGCGGCCAGGCCCACACCTTCTGGCCAGCCCAGCTGCTGGCCCGCCACCAGCACCCAGGCACCGACGAATGAACACACGGCGTAGGGCCGGTGGTCGCTGAAAGCGCTGGGAATGTCGTTGCAGACGATGTCGCGCAGCACGCCGCCGAACACGGCCGACATCACGCCCATCAGCACCGCCACGATGGCCGGCATGCCGGCCGCCAGCGCCACCTGCGTGCCGCCGGCGGTGAACAGGCCCAGGCCCAGCGCGTCGGGCCACTGCATGGCCCGTTCGGTCAGCGCAAAGTGGCTCGTGCGCAGGAAGAGCATCGCCACCACACACAGCGCCAGCAAGGCCCACAACCACACCGCATGTTCGACCCAGAAAAAGGGGCGCCGCTCCAGCAGCAGGTCACGCAAGGTGCCACCACCAAACGCCGCCAGGCCGGCCACCACCACCACGCCCACGGCGTCCAGCTGCTTGCGCGCGGCCGCCAGCAGGCCTGACAGCGCAAAGGCCGCGGTGGCCAGCGCTTCCATCAGCGTCAGCCAATGGGGCAGGCTGGCCCAGGCGGGGATGGCCATGGTGATGAAGCCGCTGGCTGCTGTTGCCAAGCTGGTGGCGCCTATTGCGCCGTCCAGCCGCCGTCCACCGCCCAGGCCACGCCGCGCACGTTGTCGGCCGCCGGGCTGCACAGGAACACGGCCAGCTCACCCAGCTGTTCGGGCGTCGTGAACTGCAGCGAAGGCTGTTTTTCGCCCAGCAGGTCGACCTGCGCCTGCGCCACCGTGATGCCGCCCTTGGCGGCACGGTCGTCGATCTGCTTCTGCACCAGCGGCGTCAGCACCCAGCCCGGGCAGATGGCGTTGACGGTGACACCGGTGGTGGCCAGTTCCAGCGCCGTGGCCTTGGTCAGGCCCACGATGCCGTGTTTGGCCGCCACGTAGGCGCTTTTGGCGGCGCTGGCCACCAGGCCGTGTGCGCTGGCCACGTTGATGATGCGGCCCCAGTTTTTCGCGCGCATGCCGGGCACGGCCAGTCGGCTGGTGTGGAAGGCGCTGCTCAGGTTGATGGCGATGATGGCGTCCCACTTCTCGACCGGGAAGTCCTCTACCTTGGCCACATGCTGGATGCCGGCGTTGTTGACGAGCACGTCCACGCCGCCGAACTTCTCTTGCGCAAAGGCCATCATGGCTTCGATCTCGCCGGGTTTGCTCATGTCGGCGCCGTGGTATTCCACCCGCACGCCCTTGGCGGCGATGGCGGCACGTGCGGGTTCGAAATCGCCGAAGCCATTGAGCACGATGTTGGCGCCCTGGCCGGCCAGCGTCTGCGCGATGCCCAGGCCGATGCCGCTGGTGGAGCCGGTGACGAGGGCGGTCTTGCCTTTGAGGGACATGGGGTTCTCCGATGGAAAGTGGGTGGGCAATCAAAAACTGAGCCGATTGTTCCATCCCCGCCGCGACAAAAAACGTTACGCAGCGATACCGCAGCGAAAGGACCGCGCGGGGCCGGCCCGCGACCATTGCTTCATGTTCAACCCAGGCCCCACGCCAAGCGCACAAGGCCGACAGACCCCGAAGGAAACCCCATGAAGACCTGGATCAAACGCTCGCTCATCGGCCTGGCTGTCGCCGGCACCCTGTTCGGTGGCCTGGCCGCCTTTGCCCACAACAGCTACCGCAGCCACGGCTGGCAGGCCATGAGCGCCGAGGACGCGGCCGAGATGAAGACCAAGGTGGTCGACCGTGTCGGCAAGCAGCTCGACCTGGACGCGGCGCAGAAGGCCAAGCTGGGCCTGCTGGCCGACAAGCTGCGCGAACAGCGCAACGCGCTGGTGGGCAGCACCACCAACCCGCGGGCCGAAATCCAGTCGCTGATGGCCGGCCCGGTGTTCGACCGCAACAAGGCCACGTCGCTGATCCAGGACAAGGTGGGCGCAGTCAACAGCAAGTCACCCGAGGTGGTGGCCGCGATGGCCGACTTCTACGACAGCCTGAAGCCCGAGCAGCAAGCCAAGGTGCGCGAGTTCATGGCCAAGGGCGGCCGTGGCAAACACGGTGGCCGCCACGGTGGTGACCGCGGTGGTGACGGCGAGCGCCGCGGCGGCTGAGCCCGCACGTGCAAGCCCGGAAGGGCTGGCACGGCTGGCGAAGGCCCGCGCGCGATTTCACGCGCAAGGGCTGAGGCCACTGCACCGACAATGCCCGTCATGCGCCGTTTGCTGCTGATCGACGATGACGAGCACCTGGGGCCGCCTTTGGCGGCCTTTTTCCGTCGCTACGACTTCGAACTGCAACACGCCACCCGGCCCAGCGCCGGGCTGGCGCTGCTGCAGGCGCCGGGTGCGGCCTTCGACGCCGCCATCCTGGACGTGATGCTGCCCGAGATGGACGGCTTCGAACTCTGCCGCACCATCCGCAAGGCGCCGCCGCCGCTGGCCACCTTGCCCATCGTGATGCTCACCGCGCGCGGCGACGTGATGGACCGGGTCGTGGGCCTGGAACTGGGCGCCGACGACTACCTGCCCAAACCCTTCGAGCCGCGTGAACTGCTGGCCCGCATCCAGACCGTGCTGCGCCGCACCTCGGCACCCACTGCACCCGTGGCGGCCACCGCGCCCGCCGGCCTGCTGCGCTTCGACGGCCTGGACATCGACCTGGACCGCCGCAGCGTGCTGCGCCAGGGCCAGACGGTCGAATTGACCGGCACCGAATTCGAGCTGCTGACGCTGCTGGCCGGCACGCCCGGCAAGGTGTTCACGCGAGACGACATCCTGGCGCGCCTGCGCGGCCATGCGGCCGAAGACATCCACAGCCGCGCGGTCGACATCCTGGTCAGCCGGCTGCGCAAGAAGCTGGAACCGCTGGACATGATCCGCACGCTGCGCAACGTGGGTTATGTGTTTGCCGGCGTCAAGCAGGGCACCGGGCCATGAACAAGTGGCGGCACAGCATCAAGGGCAGGCTGCTGCTGCTGTTCGTGCTGCTGGCGCTGGGCACCACGGCCGTTTTTGTGTTCGGCACGCAGCGCCTGCTGCAGACCGGGTGGCAGTCGTATGCACGGCCGCTGGTGGCCGACTATGTGGACCGGCTGGCCACCGAGATCGGTTCGCCGCCCAGCGTGGAACGTGCACGGGCCATCAGCCAGCGCCTGCCGGTGGCGGTGCGCATCGAAGGCCCGCGGGTGCAACTGGATACCGACGAAGACAAACCGCGCCGACGTTTCGGTGGCGAGGGCCGCCGCCTCCACCGCGACCCCGGCGACGAAAACAGCGACGCGTCGGACTGGAGCCTGAGCCGCAGCACCGCCGACGGTCACCAGATCACCTTTTCGCTGTCGGCCCCGCCCGATGCCAAGCGCCCGCGTCTCTTCGGCTGGGTCACGCTGGGCGCGCTGCTGCTGATGCTGGCGCTGGCCTACGCCAGCGTATGGCGCCTGCTGCGACCGCTGCAGGCCATCACGGCCGGTGTCGAAGCCTACGGCCGAGGCCAGTTCAAAGAGCCCATTGCCGTGCAAAGGCGCGACGAACTGGGCGACCTGAGTCAACGCATCAATGCCATGGCCAGCAGCCTGCAAGGCATGCTCGACGCCAAACGGGCGCTGCTGCTGGCCATGAGCCACGAACTGCGCAGCCCGCTGACCCGCGCCCGTGTCAACGCCGAGTTGCTGGACGAAACGCCGGAACGCCACGCGCTGCTGCGCGACCTGGGCGAGATGCGCGACCTGATCAGCACGCTGCTCGAAAGCGAACGCCTGGCCAAGGTCGGCGACGGGCGTGATGGTCACAGCACACTTCAAGCGGAAGCCACCGACCTGGCCCAGTTGGCGCGCGACACCGCGGCCACGCACGAAGGCCCGCCGCTGACGCTGCAACTGGACAACAGCATCGGCCCGGTGTCCATCGACCCCACACGTGTGCGCCTCTTGCTGCGCAACCTGCTGGCCAACGCACGCCGCCACGCCGCCGACGCCGGCACACCACCCACGCTGTACCTGCAGCGCGAGGCCGACGGCCAGCTGGCCCTGGGCCTGCGCGACCACGGCCCCGGCGTGCCGGCCGACGTGCTGCCGCACCTGGCCGAAGCCTTCTACCGCCCCGACGCGGCACGCACCCGCAGCAGCGGCGGCGTGGGCCTGGGCCTGCACCTGTGCCGGCTGGTGGCGCAGGCGCACGGCGGGCAGTTGCGCATCCGCCGTGCGGAGCCGGGGCTGGACGTGGCCATGGTCTGGGCGGCGGAGCGCTGAACACAACGGCGCGCTGCCACATGCGGCGCGCTATCGTGGCTGCCAGCCCGAGGAGTTCAAGCCATGCACGAAGAAGCCCGACTGCGCCGCTGGATCGCCCAGGTTCACGCCGGCCGACTGCCTCGCCGCGACTTCATCCTGCGGCTGGCCGCGCTGGGCCTGGCCCCGCCAACGGCCGCGCTGCTGCTGGGTGAAAACGCGCAGGCACAGAACGCCGCACCCTTTTTGTACAAGCCCACCCGCCGCGGCGGTGGCGGCCCGCTGCGCGTGCTGTTGTGGCAAGGCCCGACGCAGCTGAACCCGCACTTCGCCACCGGCACCAAAGACGCCGACGGTGCCCGGGTGTTCTACGAGTCACTCGCACGTTGGGACGTCGACGGTGAGCTTCAGCCGGTGCTGGCCGCCGAGATACCCAGCCGTGCCAACGGCGGTGTGGCCGCCGACGGCCGCAGCGTCACCTGGAAGCTGAAAACCGGCGTCAGCTGGCACGACGGCCAGCCCTTCACCGCCGACGACGTGCTCTTCAACGCCAGCTACGCCAGTGACCCGGCCACCGCCGCCACCACCGGTGGCAATTGGCGCGACCTGAAACTGGTCAAGCTGCACAGCCACACCGTGCGTGTCGAGTTCGACAAGCCCACCCCCTTCTGGGCCAGCCCCTACTGCGTGGCTTCGCTGATTCCGCGTCATGTGTTCCTGCCCTTCGTCGGCGCCCGTTCGCGCGAGGCCCCGGCCAACAACGCTCCCATCGGCACCGGGCCCTATCTGTTCGTCGACTTCAAACCCGGCGACATGCTGCGCGGCAAGCTCAACCCCAACTACCACGGCCCGAACCGCCCGCACTTCGACACGCTCGAGGTCAAGGGCGGCGGCGACGCGCCGTCGGCCGCCCGTGCCGTGCTGCAGACCGGTGAGTTCGACTTCGGCTGGAACCTGCAGGTCGAAGACGAGGTGCTGAAACGCATGGAAGTCGGCGGCAAGGGCCGCGTGGCGCTGTCGCCCGGCGGCACGATGGAGTTCCTGATGCTGAACTTCACCGACCCCCACACCGAGGTCGACGGCGAACGTTCCCACACCAGCACCCGCCACCCGATGTTCAAGGACCCCGCGGTGCGGCAGGCCGTGGGCCTGTGCATCGACCGCCAGGGCATCCAGGACTTCATCTACGGCCGCACCGCCGTGTCCACGCCCAACATCGTGCACAACCCGGCGCGTTTTCGCAGCAACAACCTTCGGCCCGAATTCAACCCCGACAAGGCCGCTGCGCTGCTGGAAGCCGCCGGCTGGAAAAAGGGCCGTGACGGCGTGCGCGAAAAGGAAGGCCGGCAGCTGCGTTTCCTGTTCCAGACCTCGGTGAACGCGGCGCGGCAGAAGACCCAGAGCGTGATGAAAAGTGCCTTCCTGCGCGCCGGCATGGATGCCGAACTGAAGGCCGTGACCTCGGCCGTGTTCTTTTCGGCTGATGTGGCCAACCCCGACACCAACGGCCGCTTCCAGGCCGACCTGCAGATGTACGCATCCGGCATGGGCCAGCCCGACCCCGAACGTTTCATGGACCGCTACGTGTCGTGGGAAGTGGCCACCAAGGCCAACAAGTGGCAGGGCCGCAATGCGCTGCGCTGGCGCAGCGACCACTACGACCGGCTGTACCGCGAAGCCGAAGGTGAACTCGACCCCGTCAAGCGCGCCGCCCTCTTCATCCGCATGAACGACCTGGTGTGTGGCGACGGCTACCTGGTGCCGCTGATGTTCCGCCTGAACGTCAGCGCGGTCAGCCACAAGCTGCAGGCGCCGCTGACCGGGTGGGACCTGGACATGAGCACCCTGGCCGACTGGCACCGGCCGGGCTGAGCGGTCGCCTGCAGGTCCCCCAGGGTTTGCGATGCCCGCTTTTTTTGCCGCAGCTTCGGCTATGTCGGCTACCGAACAGAGTGACGAAGGTCAGCCCGAGATGATGCGCACTCCCCAGGAACCCCACTTGAAAGGAATGCGCAATGAGAAAAGCTCTGCTTTGCGCAGCCGTCGCGGCTGCTCTGGTTTCTGCCGGGTCGGCACACGCAGCCGCCACGCAGGTCAACTTCGGCTTCGTGCCGATTGGCACTTTTGACTACACAGGCAGCTCGCTCGGAACGTCGAGCTCGCTCAACTTTGGCAGTGCCACTTTTTCGGTGAACACCGTGGGCATCACGGCCCCATTCACGGACGACTCCGGCGCGTTTCTCGGGATGGACGTCTTCCTGTCCCAGTCGATTTTCGATTACACCATCGGCTCGACCAGCGCAGTCGACTTCACCAAGACGTTCACCACCGGCGCGGGTGGCGCCGATGACTCGGAGGGCTTCTACACAGCCGTGTTCACGTCCCTCTCGGCCAACAGTGCGGGTGCTGACTTCCTGAACCTGACATTCACCGGAACGGTGACGGGCCCTGACGGCTTCTCCGCTGTCGACGTCATGCTGCTCAACTGCAACCAGTCCGGCGGCGAGGGCTTGTCGGTGAACTGCTCCTTCACGCAACAGGGTCCGCCGGTTCTCATGGCGGTACCCGAACCTGCCACCCTCGGCCTCGCCGGCCTGGCCCTGCTCGGGCTGTCGGCTGTTCGTCGTCGCGCGGCCTGAGATGACCCCGGGGCACGACGGTGCCCCGGCCTGAATCCAGCGGGCCAACCGAAGCCCGCCACCCTGCAGCAAGCCGGGCCGCTTGCGGCCGACGTTGCGCCCTTGTCCGACACGGTCTGGTGCCGCTGTCCGGTGCCACCACCACCACACGCGAAACAGACTCCGGGTGAATGAGTGACTCCTCGCCATCCGAGACCCTGCGCCTGCTGACCGTCAACATCCACAAGGGCTACAACGCCTTCAACAGCCGTTTTGTGCTGCACGAGTTGCGCGAAGCGGTGCGTGCCTTGGGCAGCGACCTGGTGTTCCTGCAAGAAGTGGAAGGTGGCAGCCGCCACACGGGCACCGCCGCGGTCGGCGCGCAATATGAATACTTGGCCGACACGATCTGGTCGGATCACGCCTACGGCCGCAACGCCGTCGCCCAGGGCCAGGACCACGGCAATGCGGTGCTGTCGCGCCTGCCGGTGCTGCGCAGCCAGAACCACGACCTGTCGCTGCCGGGGGCCGAACCGCGCGGGCTGCTGCACTGCGTGCTGACGCGGCCAGGCGGTGCGCCGGAACTGCACGTGATGTGCGTGCACCTCGGGCTCAGCGAGGCGCATCGACGACAGCAGCTGGTGCGACTGTGCGAAACCGTGCACCGTGTGGTGCCGCCCGACGCTGCGTTGGTCGTCGCCGGCGACTTCAACGACTGGCGGCTGCGCGCCGATGCACTGCTCGCCGCCTGCGGTCTGCACGAGGTCTTTTTCGCTGCCCTCGGACAACACGCACGCAGTTTCCCGGCGCGCTGGCCGCTGCTGCGCCTGGACCGCATCTACGTGCGGGGTGTGCTGGCGTCGCGGCCGCTGCCGATGCCACGCCAGCCGTGGTCGCGCCTGTCCGACCACGCGCCACTGGCGGCCGAGATCGACTTGGCGGGGGCGCGATGAACTCACATTGGGTGCCCGGCAACCGCATCACCTTGCTCGAAAACGGCGAGGGCTACTACCCGCGCGTCTTCGACAGCATCCGCTCAGCCGAGCGCGAGGTGCTGCTCGAGACCTTCATCCTCTTCGACGACAAGGTGGGGCGCGAACTTCGGCAGGCGCTGCTGGACGCGGCCAGCCGGGGCGTCAAGGTGCACGTGCTGGTCGACGGCTGGGGCTCGCCCGACCTGGGCCCGTCGTTCATGCAAGCCCTGCACGCGGCCGGTGTCCAGCTGCGCAGCTTCGAACCCGCACAGCGCCTGTTCGGCGCCCGCATCAACATGCTGCGGCGCATGCACCGCAAGCTGGTGGTGGTGGACGGCCAGCGCGCGTTTGTCGGTGGCATCAACTACTCGGCCGATCACCTGGCCGACTTCGGGCCGCTGGCCAAGCAGGACTACGCGGTGGAAATCGAGGGCCCGCTGGTCGGGCAGATCCAGGCCTTCTGCCGCGCCGGGCTGAGCGCGCCGCAGCCGGCGCGGCACTTGTGGCTGCAACGCTGGCGCGAACACCACAGCCGCGGGGACGTGCTGAACTCACCCGACGATGCCGGCACGGCGGCCGCGGAAGCCGGCATGCGCGCCGCCTTCGTGACACGCGACAACCAGGCCAATCGCAGCGACATCGAGCGCCACTACCGTGCCGCGGTGCGCAGTGCCCGCCGCCGCGTGCTGATCGCCAATGCCTATTTCTTTCCCGGCTACCGTCTGCTGCGCGACCTGCGCCGCGCGGCCCGGCGCGGCGTGCAGGTCGACCTGGTGCTGCAGGGCCAGCCCGACCTGCCCCTGGCGCAGAGGGCGTCCGAGTTGCTCTACCGCCACCTGATGCGCGCCGGCGTGAAGGTCCACCTCTACAGCGAACGTCCGCTGCACGCCAAGGTGGCGGTGGTGGACGACCGCTGGGCGACGGTGGGTTCGAGCAACCTCGACCCGACGAGCCTGAGCCTGAACCTGGAAGCGAATGTCGTGGTGCGCGACGGGGGGTTTGCCACCCACCTGCGCGAGCAGATCGAGCACCTGATGCAGCAAAGCTGCGAGCAGGTGCACCTGCCGACACCGGGCTTGCTGCATTCGGCCTGGATCTCGGTGCGCACCTTCTTCGTCTACCACGCCATGCGCCACTTCACGGCCTGGGCGCAGCGATCACCGGATGCCGCACCGCGTGTGGTGCTGATGCGGGCCGATCCGGAATGAGCCCGCCCGTCACCGGTGAACCGCCGCCCGCCGTGCACCAGACGGCCAGGCCGGTCTGGCAACGCGCCTGGGGCTGGTTCAAGCGCCTGGCGCCCTGGGCCCTGGCAGCGCTGGTGCTGGTGCTGCTGGCGCGACAGGCCCGCGCGGTGGACTGGCCCGCCGTCTGGCAGGCGCTGCAGCGGCTGCCGGCCAGCCACCTGGCCGCCGCCGCAGCCCTGGCGCTGGCCAGCCACGGCCTTTACGCCAGCTTCGACCTGCTGGGGCGCCGGCTCACCGGCCACCCACTGTCGGCGGCACGAACACTTGGCATCGCCGCCATCAGCTATGCCTTCAACCTGAACTTCGGCGCCCTCGTCGGCGGCCTTGCCTTGCGGCTGCGCCTGTACAGCCGCTGGGGGCTGACAGTGCCGACGGTGCTGCAGGTCGTGACCTACAGCATGGCCACCAACTGGCTCGGCTACCTGTGGGTGGCCGGCGCCGTGCTGTGGTGGGCGCCGCCGCAACTGCCCGTCAGCTGGCAGCTGCCGGATGCCGGGCTGCGAGGCATCGGTCTGGGGATGGTGGCGCTTGCGCTGGGCTACCTGGCGCTGTGCGGCGGCTCGCGCAGCCGACGGCTGAGCTGGCGTGAGCACACGCTGGTGCTGCCCAGCGGCCGCGTCGCTGCCCTGCAGGCGGCCATGGGCGGCGCCAGCTGGCTGCTCATCGGCGCCATCGCCTGGGGCCTGCTCGGCGGCCGCATCGACTACCCCAGCGTGCTGGGCACCATGCTGTTGGCGGCGGTGGCCGGCGTGGTGACGCATGTGCCGGCGAACCTGGGTGTGCTGGAAGCGGTGGTCGTGGCGACGCTGGGGACGCATCTGCCCGCACCTGAACTGCTGGCCGCGATGCTGGCCTACCGCGCCACCTACTACCTGATGCCGCTGGCCATGGCGCTGCCCGCCTACGCCTTGAGCGAGGCGGCCGCGGTCAAAAGCGGTCGAGCGTCGGGAAACCCGGTCGGCCGCTGATGCAGTCCCACAACACGCAGGCCATGCCCAGGTCGCCGGTCCACAGGGTGTGGCGCCCCTGGCCATGCACGGCGCGCTCCTGTTCGACCTGCACGATGCCGTGCATCGCAAAGGCCCGCGCCCGCTCGAGCCAGCGCTCGTCGCCGGTGCGGGCAAACAGGTGAAGAAAGGCGTGCGCGTTGCCGGCCGTGCCGTGGCAGAAGGCCACCCCTTTGGCCAGCGGGCCGGCGCGCCAGGTCAGCTCGCCGGCTTGTTGCAGCAGCAGGTCCCAGGCCCCGGCATCGGGCATGCTGCGCGGCAGTGGCGCCAGGCGGCAGACGATGCCGGCAGCACCGTGGCAGTCCTGCACCAGCGGCGGTTTGTTGGCGGGTGAAACCGCCGGCACCCGGGGCCACCAGTTCACGCAGTTGCCGTCGCGCAGCGCGGTGGCCTGCAGGAAGGCCAGCGCACGCGCCGCAAACGCATCGCGCAATTCCGGCGTGATGAAGGCCGCGCCGCGCACCGCCGGGTAGACGTTGCCGACAAAGCCGTGGCCCGCGCCGATCAAGGTTTCAACGCGCCCATAGAGGTTCTGCACCCAGCCCCAGGTGCCGCCGGCCGCATCCAGGCTTTCCATCTCGTCCCACAGGACCTGCACCGCACGCTGCACCAGGCCAGCCCAGCGGGCATCGCCGGTGTGTTCGGCCATGGCGATCGCCGCCAGCACACTGCCCGACGAGCCCCACAACTGCTCGCGCACGGGGTTCTGCAGATTGCCTTCCACCACCTCGAAGAGGCGCTGAGCCGCGGCTTCGTCGTGCGTGAGCTTCCATTGCAGCAATAGCAAACCCGATTCGCCGATCAGGAAGGACGCCGTGCCGTGCTGGCTGCCTTCCAATGCCGCGGCCTGCTGCGCTGCCAGACCCTGCACGAATTGGCGGAAGTCCCAACGCTTGTCGGTGGCACCGGCTTGTGCCAGGTGCTCGAGTGCCCAGATCGCCCCGCCCGCACCGCCGTACAGCTCACACAGGGGCTCGCCGGGCGGGCCACCGTCTTCGCGCGGGTGGGCGCGCCAGCCGCGGGCCGGGCCGAAGTCGCTCAGCGCCGCGGCCACCCCGTGCTGGATGGCCGCACGGGCCGCGCCTTCGCTCCACCGGTCACCGGCCAGCGGCTCGTGGCGTTCGGGTCCGTACAGCACCGTGTGCGTCGTCATTGCCGTTCTCCTGGCAGCACGGCTTCGGGCCGCGGTTCGCCTCAGGCGCGTTGACGCCAGGCTTGCCGGCAGTGTTCCAGAAAAGTGGCTTCGTCCCAACCGTGCGACGGGCTCTGCACCGCGTCCAGCAGCCGCTGCGTCAGCTCGCGGATCACTCGGTCGCCTTCCCAGGGGGTGCCCACCAGGTGGCGCAGCGGCGGGTCGGGCCCGAACAGCACCTGCATCACCACCGCTGCCACTCTCGAGGGCGGTGCATGGCGGCGGTTGCTGCCCGACTCGGGCTGTGCCGGGTCGGGCAGGGTCGGGTTCAGCAGACCGGCCAGCGCCGCAGCCGATGCGGTGTCGAACGGCGCTTGCGTGGCCTGCAGCCGCGCCACGTTGCCGGCACGACCGTTGTCGCCGATGTCGGTGGCCACCGCCCCCGGCTGCACGATGCTGACGGCCACGCCGTGTGGCGCCAGTTCCTGCCGCAGGCACGAGGCATACGCTTCCAGCGCGTGTTTGCTCATCGTGTAAGGGCCCATGAATGGGCTCGTGATGCTGCCGCCCTGCGAGCCGATGCACACCACACGGCCGCGGCTTGGCAGCAGCAGCGGCAACAGCGCGCGGGTCAGCCGATGCGGGCCGAAGACATTGGTGTCGAACAGCGCCTGCACATCGTCGTCGGACCAGCCGGGCAACAGGCCGATGCCACCGACACCGGCGTTGTGCACCACCGCGTGCAAGCCCTGGCCCGACGCGGCGACCGTGTCGGCCGCCTGCTGCACCTGCTGCACATCGCGAACATCCAGCAGCAGCGGCCGGGCGCCCAGGCTTTGCAGGTGTTCCAGGTGCGCTGCCTTGCGCGCGCCGGCCCACACCGGGTGGCCCGCCGCCAGCAGCAATTGCACGATGGCCAGGCCGATGCCGCTGCCGGCACCGGTGACCAGAACTGCTTGGGCCGTCATGGCCTTTGCCGCGGCACCACCCGCGCGTCCAGCGGCATCGGCTCGAAGCCCACCACCAGGCGGCAACCCGGGCCGTGGGTGGCCTGCGCCGCGGTGCACGCGTCGGCCACGCTTTGCTGCGTGGGCTTCTGGCCTTGCTGCACCCAGGCCAGCAGCTGCTGCATCAGCGCCGGGTAGAGCGCGTCGCTCAGGTAGCTGTGTTCGCTGTCTTCGGTGTAGACCTGCACCAGGCGCTCGGCCGTGCCTGCAGCTTGCATGGTCTGGCGGAACTGGTGCTGCATCTCGACGAAGGCCACCGGGTCGTGCAAGGCGTGCACCGACAGCACCGGCACCGGGATGCGGCCAGTGGGATCGGTGTCTGCGCCGAAGGCTTTCACGGCCTGCGGGTCGGCGGCATAACGCAGCACGGCGGCGTTCAGGGCCTTGTCGTCGCTTGACCCGCTGTACACCGCGCCCACGTTGCCGAACACGCTGCGCCCGCCGCTGCGGTTTTGCGCGATGTCGCGGAAGTGGAAGGTGGCCCAGTTCAGGTGGCCCTGCACGCTGCGCTCGGGGATGCGGATCACGTCGACGATCGTCTTCAGCTTCTGCGCCTGTTCGGGTGTGCGCTGCGCGGCCGGCAGCCCCAGGCCCAGGCATTCGCGGGTGCGCGTGGCCAGTTGGGCCTGGTTCATCGTGCTGTCGGCGGGCAGGCCCATCCACAGCGGATAAGCCGGCTCGTCGGGCCGCGGGTGGTTGTTGCACAGGTGCTGGTAGACCACCCGCAGGTCCAGGCGAAAGTCGTAGCTGCGGGTGCCGCCGGCCAGCACGCCGCTGGTCAGCAGCACCGCGTCGTAGGGGCGTTTGTTGGCGCTGCCGGTGAACATCTCGGCGCCTTTGGCCGCCACCCCCGCGCCCCAGCTCTGGCCGTGCAGCACGGTGAACGTCGGCTGGGCCACGTGCTGCAGGAAGATGCGGCGCAACCTTTCGGTGTCTTCGGCCGCCGCACGCACTTCCACACCGCCTTGTCGGAAGGTGCTGCCGGCCCAGGCGTAACCCGCCTTGACCATGATGGACCAGCGCTTCAGGTCTTCGACTGCGCGCGCTGGCTGCGGCATACCCAGCAAGGGACCGCCGTGGGCGTGCAGCACCAGGGTCTGGTTCCACTTGTCGGGTATCGCGATCAGGTAGTGCGCGCCCGCACTGTCCTGGCCGGCCAGGCAGCGGGTGCCGGCGGGCACTTCGGCAGCGGGCGGGCATGGCAGCGCCTGCGGCGCGGCTTCGGCCAGCGGGGGCTCCGGCGCGGTGGCGCAGCCACCCAGGCTGCCGATCAGCAGCGCCAGCGCCGCGGCGGAAAACGCATGTGCCGCGGGCTTCATGCCGGCACCACCCGGCGGCGTCCGGCCGCCAACAGACAGGCCACGGCCACCAGCCCCAGCGTGCCTGGCTCGGGCACCGCAAAACCCAGCGTCAACGCTGCGATGCGTTGCAAGGCCAGTGCATCAGCGACGCTGATGCCCAAGTCACGCGCAGCGATCTCACCCGCGCCCAGCGCAAAGGGGTTGCGGCCGGTGACCTGGCCAAACAAGGTCAGTGCGCTCAGGTAGGAACCCCAAGTGCTGGCGTGGGTCCCGTCATCGAACCACAGGTCGATCAGGCCGTCGCTGGCGGCGGTGTCCGACCACATGTCGCGCGTGGCGATGCCCGCGTCCACCGCGGCCATGAAGGCCTGGCCCACCGGCGCGATGCCGGCAAAGCCGCCGGTGCCGTCGGCCGCCGCTTCGGCATTCGCACGCTCGAAGGACAGGCGCAGTTCTTCGCTCATGTCTTCCAGCGAAGAGAAGAAGGTGACGGCCGGCTCGGTGGTGCGTGTGACGGCGCCGGTGACGGGGTCGGTGACGGTGCGGAAGGCGCCGTCCACCAGGTTGGGGCGGGCCCAGGTCTGGTACAGGAAAACCTCGGTGGCGGCGCTGGCGTTGCTGTTCACGGGAATCGTTCGCACCGTGTTGCAGGCAGTGGCCGACGCCCCGGTGGCGGCCACGCAGGCGGCCGTGCGTTCGGCGTTGGTGGCGCCGGGGAAGTAGTCGCGCTCGCGGTAAACCTGCTCGGCGCCGTTGTGGATGTAATCTTCGATGCGGTCGGCGTACATGCGGAAGTAGTCGGGATTGGACGCCAGACCCGGGCGGCGTGTCAGCGATTCGTCGCTCTGTTCCTGCAGCACCACCTGGCTCCAGGTCTGCGAGCCGATGTTGCCGCGCAGGTCCCAGCCGGCCGGGTTGCTGTTCAGCAGGTGTCCTCGCAGCGAAGCCGCGTTGCGGGTGGACAGCGCCACGTCGTAGTCCAGCCCGGCCTGCACCGTGAACTGCTTGAAGATGCCGGCCACACCGCCCCAGGGGTGGGGCTCGAAGGCATTGCTGCCCAGCGGGTTGGTGGCGGCCATCTCGGCCGTCATGTCGCGCACGTTGGCGGTGTTGTAGCTCATCACCGGGTCGACACGGCCGAAGGTGTAGCTGTTGCCGACAAACAGGATGGACTGCGGGGCAGCTTGGGCAGCCGTGTGCAGCAACGTGGCCGCGCACAGGGCCGCAGCCAGCGCACCGTGCAGGCGCAGCTTGAAGGTTTTCATCGTGTCTCCGGTTCTTTTTCTCGGGCTCGCTGCCCGTGGGAGGCCGCACCATAGGCCTGCAACTGCATAAGATCAAATACCCCAAGCGCCCGATCTGCATACGCCTGCCCTATGGAACTTCGACGCCTGCGCTACTTTCTGGCCGTGGCCGAAACCGGCCACATCACCCGCGCTGCCGAAGGCCTGGGCCTGCAACAGCCGCCGCTGAGCCAGCAGATCCAGGCGCTCGAAGCGCAGCTCGGCCTGGCCCTGTTCAAGCGCCACGCCAAGGGCGTGACCCTCACCGACGCCGGCCGCGAATTGCAAGGCGAAGCACGCCGCATCGTCGACGCCATGGACCAGCTGCAAGAACGCATGGCCCGTTACGCCGCCGGCCGACGTGGGCTGCTGGCCGTGGGTTTCACCAGCTCGACGGCGGCGCATGCCTTCACGCCCAGCGTGCTGCGCGCCTGCCGCAGCGAGTACCCCGAGATCGACCTGCAGATCAGCGAAAACAACGCCGCCGAACTGATCGAGGCGCTGGTCGAACACCGCTTGCACTTCGGCTTTCTGCGCGTGCCGGTGGCACGACCGCCCCAGCTGGTGTTCGAGACCCTGCTCAGCGAACCGGCCGTGCTGGTGCTGCCGGTGGACCACCCGCTGGCGCAGCGCTACAAGCCCACGCAGGCTGTGCCGCTGCAGGCGCTGCGCGACGAAGCCTTGATTCTGGTGCGACGCCCCGGTGCGCCGGGCCTCTATGCCAACCTGCTGGCGCGGCTGGACGCGCTGCAGGTGCCGGTGCGGGTGGTGGCCGAGGTCGAACGCATGATGTCCAACATCAACCTGGTCGCATCGGGCACCGGCATTTCCGTCGTGCCGGCGTCGATGCAGGGCGCGCACCCGCAGTCGGTGGTCTACCGCGCGCTGCCCCGCAGCTCGGGGATCGAAGCGCCGATCACGCTGGTCTACCGCAGTGAATCGGGCGGGCCGATGGCCGACCGTTTCCTGGCGCTGGTGCGGCGCATCGCGCAGCAATTGGGGCCGGTGCGGCGGCCGGCCCGCGGCCCTGCGCGCGCACGCTGAGGTTCACGGTCGCTTCACGACACCCGGCACCGCACGGGCCGCCTTTTCGACGCGACCGGCGCAGGCTGCACACGTCATGCCTTGCGCGGGACAGGACGATTCGGTGCGGCGGCCAGGGTGGCAGGCATCGGCTTCAGGCAGGGCCTTTGGACGGGGGCGCGAAGGCAGCATGGCACAGTTGCGCCCCGGTCACCGTTCCACGGCCCACATTCACAAAGGCAGGCAGCCGATGCAAACTTTCCAGATTCCCAACATGACCTGCGGCCACTGCGTGCGCGCCATCACCGAAGCCGTGCAGGCGGTGGACCCGGCGGCGCAGGTGCAAGCCGACCTGCCGCAGCACCAGGTGCAGGTGGAAAGCACCGCGCCGCGCGACAAGCTGGTGGCCCAGCTGACCGAAGCGGGCTACGCCCCGGCCTGATCGCACGGCGGCTCGACACGGGGCCGATCGCGCAACGAACGCGCCACGGGGCGCGTGGGTACACTCCACGCCCCCATGCAGCAGACCACCGGCATCCACATCACCGACATCGAAGCGGCCATCAACTGGTGGCGCGAGAAGTCGCCCTCGCCCGACGGCATCACCGCCTGCGCCGAGGTGCTGGCGCTGGCCGAGGTGTATGCGCTGATGGTCTACTACCGCGAGAGCCTGTGCGACGAAGGCAGCATGCCGGCCAAGGCACGCGCCGCCTGGCTGGCCTGGTACGCCAGCACCCCAGACGCACCCTGCATCGCCATCTGCTCCACGAGCCAGGGTGACGAGATGTGCAAGGGCTGCGGCCGCAGCTTCGACGAGGTGCAGCACTGGCCCGCGTTCACGCCCGCGCACAAACGCAGCGTGTGGCGCCGCATCACGATGGAAGGCACGGCCTGGCGCTTCAACCGCTATGCCGAACGCGCACGCGCCGCCACGGGCGTCGACCACCCCAGCCCCGAGACCTTCTTGCCGCCCGGGTCCAGCAGCGGGGCCGCATGAGCCGCATCGGCGCCAGCGCACGGCGCATCGTGCCGTTGGCCTGGCCCGTGTTCGTGGGCCAGCTCGCGGTGCTGTCCTTTGCCACGCTGGACACGCTGCTGGTGTCGCGTGTGGGTGCCGCCGACCTGGCGGCCATGGCCGTGGGCGGGGCGGCCTACATCACCGTCTTCATCGGCCTGAACGGCGTGGTGCTGGCCATTTCGCCCATCGTCGGCCAGCTCTTCGGCGCGCAGCGCCACGCCGACGCCGGTTGCCAGGTGCACCAGGCGGTGTGGATCGCGCTCGTGCTGGCGGCCATCGGCAGTGCCGTGCTGCTGGTCCCCGACCCTTTCCTGGCACTGGCGCAGACCAGCCCCGAGGTCGAGTCCAAGGTGCGAGGCTTTCTGAGCGTGCTGGCGCTGTCGCTGCCGGCGTCGATGCTGTTCACGGTGTTCCGCGGCTTCAACACCGCGGTGTCGCGGCCACGGGCGGTGATGCGGCTGCAGCTCATCGGCCTGGCCATCAAGGTGCCGCTGTCCACCGCGCTGGCGCTGGGCGTGCCGGCCTGGGGCTTCGAAGGCCTGGGCCTGCAAGGCTGCGCCATCGCCACCGCCGTGGCGATGTGGAGCCAGGTGCTGCTGGCCGTGTGGGTGCTGCGCCACGACAGCTTCTACGAGCGCTTCGTGTTGTGGGGCCGTGGCCTGGACCGGCCCGACCCGGCGGCGCTGCGCAACATCCTGAAGCTGGGCGTGCCGCTGGGGGCGTCGATCCTGGTCGAGGTGACGGGGTTTGCCTTCATGGCTTTTTTCATCGCCCGGCTGGGCACCACACCGGTGGCCGGCCACCAGATTGCCGCCAACCTGGTGACCTTGATGTTCATGCTGCCGCTGGCGCTGGGCAACGCCACCACCACGCTGGTGGCGCAGGCCATCGGTGCCGGTGAATGGCGCGACGCCCGTCGGCTGAGCTGGCACGGCGTGTTGCTGGGCTGTGGCGTGGCCGCGGTGCTGGGCTGCGTGGTGCTGTTGCTGCGCGAGCCGGTGCTGCGCCTGTACACCGGCAACCCGGCGGTGTTTGCCGCGGCGATGCCGCTGATCGCGTGGCTGGTGGTGTTCCACATCGCCGACGCGGCACAGATCATCGCGGCCTTCGTGCTGCGGGCCTACAAGATCACCACCGTGCCGCTGCTGATCTACGTGGCCGCGCTGTGGGGCGTGGGCCAGGGCGGCGGCTACTGGCTGGCCTTCAACGTCGGCGGCGACGTGCCGGTTTCTCTGCAAGGCGCCACCGGCTACTGGATCGCCAGCACCGCCGGCCTGGTGCTGGCCGCGCTGGCGCTGACCGCCTTCCTGGCCTGGGTGCTGAAACACAAGACCCGGCCGGTGCAGACCGGCAACTGAAGCCCCGGGTCAGCCGACCGGCAGTGCCAGCACAAAGCGGCTGCCACCGCCTTCGCGTGGCTCGCAATGCACCTGGCCGCCGTGGCGCTGCGCAATCTGGCGCACCAGCGACAGACCCAGGCCCACGCCACCGGCGCGCTCCGCATGGCCCGGCAAGCGGAAGAAGGGTTCGAAGATGCGCTCGCGCTGCGCTTCGGGCACACCGGGGCCGCGGTCGCAGACCTGCACCTCGACGCGGCCATCGCGGCTGTGCACCTGCACCTGCACTTCATCACCGCCGTAACGCTGCGCGTTTTCCAGCAGGTTGCGCACGGCGCGGCGCAGCAGGCGTTCGTCGCCCTTGACCTGCAGGTCCTGGCCTTCGACCACCGCACCCGTGCGCGCGGCTTCTTCAGCCGCCACGGCCAGCAGCGCCACCGGCTGCTGCAGGTCCATCGGCGTGCTGGCGTCCAGGCGGCTGGCCAGCAGCACTTCTTCGACCAGCGCGTCGAGCTCACCGATGTTGGTGTCGATCTCCTGGCGCAGCGCGGCGCGTTGTGCGGGCGCGGCGTCTTCCAGCATCGCCACCGCCATCTTCAGCCGCGCCAGCGGCGAACGCAGTTCGTGGCTGGCGTTGGCCAGCAGGCTCTGGTGCGAACGCAGCAGCGCTTCGATGCGGCCGGCCGCGCGGTTGAAGCTGGCGCCGACGGCTGCCACCTCGTCGCGGCCGTCTTCGGCCACACGCTGGTGCAGCGCACCGGCACCAAAGGCTTCGACACCCTGCTTCAGCGATTCGAGCCGCCGTGTCAGCCGCCGCACCACCGGCCAGGCACCCAGGGCGACGGCAAAAAACAGCGCCACCAGCAAGGCCACCAGGCCGATGCCGTCGGTCCAGCCGCGAGGGCCACCCAGCCACGGCGGCGCCACACCCGGCGGCCGCGGTTGCGCACCCAGTCGCAGTTGGCCGATGCGCGGCACCCACAGCGTGCGCCCGTCGTCGAAAGGCACAGCGCGCAGGCGCGAGACAAACTCGGGCGCAGCGGCTTCGCGGCGCAGGAAGTTTTCACTGGCGCCAATGCGCCGGCCCTGGGCGTCGTCCAGCGCCATTGGCAGCCGCATGCGCTGCGACCATTCCCGCAAGGCGGCTTCCTGTTCGGCCACGCTGGCGTCGGCCGGTGGCAAGGACCGTTGCAGCAGGTCGCCCCAGGCTTCGATCCTTTCGCGCACCGCACTTTCGGCTCGCGCGCGCTGTTCGTCCAGCTGGCGCTGCAGCAGCCAGCCCGAGCCCAGCGCAAACAGCGCCAGCACGGCCACCACGGTGACGTAGATTCGGACGTACAGCGACCTCATGGGGGGATCAGTCGCCGTGGTCCTGTTTCTTGGCAAACACGTAGCCGGCGCCACGCACCGTGAGCACCCGCTTGGGCGCCTTGGGGTCGTCTTCGATGACGGCGCGGATGCGCGAGATGTGCACGTCGATGCTGCGGTCGAAGGCCTCGAGCGGGTGGCCCTTCAGCGTGTCCATGATCTGGTCGCGCGACAGCACCCGCCCGGGGCTCTTGGCCAGCACGGTGAGCAGTTCGAACTGGTGGCTGGTCAGGTCGCAGGGCTGGCCCGCCAGCCGCGCCTGGCGCGCCCCCAGGTCCACTTCCAGGCGGCCATAGACCAGCACCTCGTCTTCACCCGGCTCGGGCGCGGCGCGGCGCAGCAGGGCCTTCACCCGCGCCAGCAGTTCACGCGGTTCGAAGGGCTTGGGCAGGTAGTCGTCGGCGCCGATTTCCAGGCCCACGATGCGGTCCATCGGCTCGCCACGTGCCGTCAGCATCAGGAGCGGCAGGCGGCGTGTGCGCGCCTGGCCACGCAGTTCGCGCGTGAAGTCCAGGCCATCGCCGTCGGGCAGCATCAGGTCCAGCAGCAGGGCGTCGTAGGGCTGGCCCTGCAGGCGGTCGCGACCGGCGGCCAGCGAACCGGCGGTGTCGACCTCGAAGCCGTTGTGGCGCAGGTAACCGCCCACCATGTCGGTGAGGCGCAAATCGTCGTCGATGAGCAGCAGTCGACTCGTCAATCCACTCTCCTGAACGGCAAAACGCCCCGGCGCGAGGGGCACCGGGGCCAAGGACCCGCCTGGCGGGCGGGCCACCGAGGAAACAGCATAGCGGCAAGGGCCGCGGCCCCTGGCGCCAGGGTCAGCGCGGGGTGCGCTCGGTCGATTGGCGCTCGCTGCGGTGACGTTCCATCATCGAGCGCCGCTGCGACATGCGTTCGGCAAGGGTCTTGCGCTGTTCGGGGGTCAGCACGCGGCTGATTTCCAGCATGACCTGCATCATGCGCTGGCTGGCCTGGTCGTGCTGGGCCAGCATCTGCTGACGCAAGGCCTCGACCGCACGTGCGTCGACGGTCGGTTGGGCAAACAGCGCCTGACCTTGCTGACGCAGCTGTCGGCCGGCTTCACGCTGGGCGCCCCTGTCGGCACGTGCCGCTTCCATGATCTGCTTGATCTGGGCACGCTGTTCGGCAGTCGCGTCCACGGCCTTCAGCATCGAGCCCATGTGGCGGCCACCACCCATCATGCCCATGCCCATGTCCATGCCCGCGCCGCCGTGACCGTAGGCGCCATGGGCACCAGCACCGCGGTGCCCTTCGTGCGGGTTGGCAAAGGCGGTCTGCGACAGGGTGCCGGCCGCCGCCACCACCAGGGTGAGCATCGTCAAACGCCACCGGCGCAGCGTCAGCGGCGAACGGGCCACCTGGCCGTGAAGCGGGCCGGCTTGGGTCGGGCTCGTGAAGCGGTTCGTGAGGCTGTTCATGCGGGGCTTTCAAGGATCTGTCGAGATGACGGATGCCATCGTGCGCCGGTGGCGTATCGCGTGTGTACCGGCCGGGTAAAGATGTGTTGGGCACCCGGCACGCTCGCACGCCGGCACACGCCCGCCTCAGCGCCCTGGCGCCGGCTCCACGCGCACCAGCCGCCGCTGCAGCAGGAAATGGGCATCGGCGCTGCGCAGATCCAGCCGCAGCAGCACCCCGCTGGCCCGGTCGACAACGATGGCACCGTCGACGCGGGTGAAGGCCTCGCCGCGCTGCGCGTCGCCAAAGAGCTCGACCACGGCGACGTCGAAGCGGCGCCCGGCCACCGTCTGCACACCCACCGCCACCACCTGGCCACGCAGGCGGGCACGGCTTTGCGGGTCGCCTACGACCAGCATCTCGCCGGCCGTGACCTGCCCCAGCGGCAGTTCGGCACGCAACAGCCGCGGCCACTGCAAGGCACCGCTCGGTGCGGCCAGGATGTTGCCGGCGAAGTCCTGCCGCCAGGCGCCACCGGCGCGGCCGGGCGCGGCCTCGAGCTGGTACTCGAACTCGCCACGGCGCAGCGCGGTCAGGCGCAACACCCACTCGGCAGCGGCCTGCCGGGGGTCGGCCCGGTCTTCGTAGACCAGGCGTTCACCCACGGCCACCGGCAGCGCGGCGCTGCGGGTGGCCGACAGCTCGTTGCCCGGGGGTGGGCAGTTGTGCAGCCGCGATGCCGTCTGCAGCGCCTCGAAGCGGCCTTTCAGCCGCGCCAGGTCTTGCGCCTCGGGGCCGGCCGGGCGCATGGCCAGCATGGCGGGCCAGAACACGGTCACACCCACACCCAGGGCCAGGATGTTGTTGCCGGCCCGTTCGTCGACCGCATAGGCCACGTCGGCGGCGCGCAGTTGCACGGCGTCCTGTTCGTCGGCGATGCGGCCGCAGTCCCAGGTGACGAAGTCGGCGGCACTCACCGGCGCGGGTGGCACATCCACGGCGCGCGTGGCGCAGCCACCCAGGGCGGCCAGGGCAAGCACGGTGGCAATCGCGGGGCGGTGCAGCGGGAACATGGGCAAGGCCAATTGTGCCGTCAGCGAAGACTACAGTTGTGCCGTGACCCTTGAGGTCGAACCCTAGCTTCCCCGCACCGCCCCTCCCTTTCCACCCTGTCGAACATGTGCACCCGCTACATCAGCCCCGAAGCCGGCGACATCGAACGCCACTGGCACGTCGGCGCACGCACGCCGCAACCCTGGGCACGCGACATGTTCCCGCGTTACGCCGGCCCCTTCATCCGGGCCGCGCGCGACAGCACCGAGTACCGGCGCGAGCTCGTCGTCGGCCAGTGGGCGCTGGTGCCCTGGTTCGCCAAAACCGCCAAGCTCAGCTACCCCACCTGCAACGCCCGCAGCGAAGAACTGCAGGCCAAGGCCAGCTACAAGCTGCCCTGGGCGCGTGGGCAGCGCTGCATCATCCCGGCGCTGGCCTTCTTCGAGCCCAACTGGGAAAGTGGCAAACACGTGCCTTGGCGCTTCGCGCGCAGCGACGGCACACCCTGGGGCCTGGCCGGCCTTTGGAACACCTGGGTCGACAAGAGCACCGGCGAGGTGGTCGAGAGCTACACGATGCTGACGCTCAACGCCGACCAGCACCCGTTGATGAAGCGCATGCACAAACCCGACCCCAAGCTGGGCCCCGATCAGCAGGACAAACGCAGCGTGGTGCCCATCGAACCCGAAGACGTGGACAGCTGGCTCACGGCGCCTGTGGAGCAGGCGGCACGCCTCGTGAAACTGGCGCCGGTCGAGGCTTTCGAGGCACATCCATCAGCCTGAAGCGGTGCAGCAGGCGGCTGCTGCTGAGACCCTGCAACAGACGCAGCGGGCGTCGAGGCGGCACACTCCGCCCGAACGAACAGACGCCCCCATGCAGCAGATTGCCTTCGACAACACCTACGCCCGCGAACTGCCCGGCCTGTACACGGCCTGCAAACCGGCCACCGCGCCCGCTCCTCGCCTGCTGTACCTGAACACCGCGCTGGCCGACGAACTGGGGCTGGACAGCGCCGCCCTGGCCGGTGCCGAGGGCACCGCGCTCTTTGCCGGCAACAGCGTGCCCGAAGGTGCCGAGCCGCTGGCCCAGGTGTATGCCGGCCACCAGTTCGGTGGTTTTTCGCCCCAGCTGGGCGACGGCCGTGCGCTGCTGCTGGGCGAGGTCATCGACCGCCAGGGCCAACGCCGCGACATCGCCTTCAAGGGGTCAGGCCGCACGCCGTATTCACGCGGCGGTGACGGCAAGGCCGCCGTGGGCCCGATGCTGCGCGAGGTGCTGATCGGCGAAGCCATGCACGCCCTGGGCATTGCCACGACCCGTGCGCTGGCCGTGGTGGCCACCGGCGAGACGGTGCGGCGCGAAGGCAATTTCCCGGGCGCGGTGCTGACCCGCGTGGCGGCCAGCCACCTGCGGGTGGGCACCTTCCAGTTTTTTGCCGCGCGGGGCGAGTTCGACAAGCTGCGCCAGGTGGCCGACTACGCCATCCAGCGCCACGACCCGGCGCTGGCCGGCACCCCCGGCCGCCACCTGGCGCTGCTGCGCGCCGTGGCCGAGCGCCAGGCGCTCCTGATCGCGCAGTGGATGAACGTGGGCTTCATCCACGGGGTGATGAACACCGACAACATGACGATCTCTGGCGAGACCATCGACTACGGGCCCTGCGCCTTCATCGAGGCCTACGACCCAGCCACGGTGTTCAGCAGCATCGACCACGGCGGGCGCTACGCCTACGGCAACCAGCCGAAGATCGCGCGCTGGAACCTGGCCCGCCTGGCCGAAGCGCTGCTGCCGCTGATGGTGGACAGCGATGACGAAGCTGCGGTTCAGCAGGCCGTGGCGCAGGTGACGGAAGTCATCGACACCTTCCCCGACTGGTACGCGTCTGCCCTGCTGCAGGGACAGCGTGCCAAGTTGGGCCTGCAACACGTGGCCGACCACAACGAAGACAGCACCTTGGCCGACGCCTGGCTGGCCCTGCTGCAGCAACACGCCGTGGACTTCACGCTGGCCTGGCGCCGCCTGGCCGACGCGGCAGCGGGCGACGCCAACCCACTGCGCGCGCTGTTTGCCGAGCCGACCGCGGTGAACCCCTGGCTGGCGCAGTGGCAGGCCCGTTGTGCGCAAGAGGACGCGGGCAGCGCAGGCACCGGGCAAGCGCGCGCCGAGCGGATGCGTCGCGTGAACCCGTGGGTGATCCCGCGCAACCACCAGGTCGAAGCGGCGCTGGCCGCGGCCTCCGAGCATGACGACCTGGGTCCGTTCAATGCGCTGCTGGCCGCCTTGCAGCGGCCGTACGAGGAAAACCGCGCATCCGCGGCCTACGGTGCACCGGCGCCAGCCGGCGTCACTGCCGGCTACCAGACCTTCTGCGGCACCTAGCCCTTGATCGCCGCGGCAACGGTCGTGGCCATCGGGGTCGTCGGGCGACCGATCAGGGCACTGAGTTGACGGCTGTCGTCAAACAGGGCGCCTTGCGCTGCGCCTGCGTCCGAATCCGCCAGCAGGTCGGCAAACGGGCCGGGCAGACCGAGGCCCACCAGTGCAGCGGCGTGGTCGGCCTGCGTGAGGTTGTTGTAGACGACAGGCTTGCCGGACTGCCGCGCGATCTCGGCAGCAAGCTCGGCCAGTGTGTAGGACGCATCACCGGCCAGTTCATGCACCTGCCCTGCCTGGTCGGGCAGGGTCATGGCCGCGGCGGCGGCTGCCGCATAGTCGGCCCGCGCCGCTGAAGCGATGCGGCCGTCGGCGGCGCTGCCGATCACCGCGCCATGCGCCAGTGCGGCGGGCACCGAACCGGCGTAGTTTTCGGTGTACCAACCGTTTCGCAGCAGCACGTGCGGCAGACCAGAGGCCTTCAACATCGACTCGGTCTCGCGGTGTTCATGCGCCAGGCCCAGCGGCGAGCGGTCGGCATGCAGAAGGCTCGTGTAGCCGAAGAGCTTGACACCGCAGCGAACCGCCGCGTCGATCACCGCGCGGTGCTGAGCCACCCGCTGACCCACTTCGCTGGATGAGATCAGCAGCAGCTTGTCGGCCCCTGCAAAGGCGGCATCCAGCGACTCAACTTGTGTGTAGTCGGCCCGGCGCACCGACACGCCACGGGCCGAGAGGTCGGCGGCCTTGGCGGGGTCGCGGACAGCGGCCACGATCTGGGATGCCGGCACGCTGCGCAGCAGGTTTTCGATGACGAGCCGGCCGAGTTGCCCGGTGGCGCCTGTGACAACGATCATGACAATGTCCTTGGAAGTTCTTGAAGCGGGCGTTCAGAATAACGTCCAAACTTACTTTTTGTAAGTACGCACCCAAAGGTTAGTTAGAACATGATCACGCCATCAAGCCCGCGCACCAGAGCCCCCAGCCTGTCGTCAAAAGCGCGGCGCGGCGCGTTGCTGGCGCCCGACTGCCCTTCCCGGGACGTGCTCAAACACGTCACCAGCCGCTGGGGCGTGTTGCTGCTGCTGGTCTTGATGGAGGACATGCACCGCTTCAGCGACCTGCGTCGCAAGGTCGGCGGCGTCAGCGAAAAGATGCTGTCGCAGACGCTGAAGTGGCTGGAAGCCGACGGCTTTGTGCACCGCCAGTCCTACGCCACGGTGCCGCCCCATGTGGAATACAGCCTGACGCCACTGGGCAAACAGGTGGGCCGACGGGTGGTGGCGTTGGCCGACTGGATCGAAACCAGCCTGCCGGACATCCTGGACGCGCAGCGCGCTCGTCGCGCCAAACCTTCCGCGGCTGCGCCCCGGCAAAAAAAAGAGCCCGCTGCTTGAGCGGGCTCTGAGGGCCTGGCGGAAAGGGCGGGATTCGAACCCGCGGTACTGGAGACCAGTACGCCGGATTTCGAATCCGGTGCATTCGACCACTCTGCCACCTTTCCGGGTCTTGCTGTGTGTGGTCTCGCGCAAAGCGAAGCCGCAGATTCTAGCGGATCAGGCGCGCAGCGTTTCTTGCCCGCCCAGGTAGGGGCGCAGCGCCAGCGGCACGCGGATGCTGCCGTCGGGCTGCTGGTGGTTTTCCAGCACTGCCACCAGCGCGCGGCCCACGGCCAGGCCCGATCCGTTGAGGGTGTGCACGTACTCGGGCTTGCCGGGTTTGCCAGATTCGGCATTCCGAAAGCGCGCCTGCATGCGCCGCGCCTGGAAGGCGTCGCAGTTGCTGCAGCTGCTGATCTCGCGGTAGGTGTTCTGCGCCGGAATCCAGACCTCCAGGTCATAGGTCTTGCTGGCGCCAAAACCCATGTCGCCGGTGCTCAGCGTCATCACGCGGTAGGGCAGTTCCAGTTTCTGCAGGATGGCCTCGGCGTGGCCCACCATCGCTTCCAGCGCGGCGTCGCTGTGTTCGGGCTGCACCACCTGCACCATCTCGACCTTGTCGAACTGGTGCTGGCGGATCATGCCGCGTGTGTCGCGCCCCGCGCTGCCGGCTTCGCTGCGGAAACACGGGCTGTGTGCGGTCAGCTTGATGGGCAGCGCGGCCGCGTCCAGGATGCGTTCGCGCACGGTGTTGGTCAGCGTGACCTCGCTGGTGCCGATCAGGTACTGCTCGGCCTGTTGCTCATCTCCCCCTCGCAGCACCCAGAACATGTCTTCCTTGAACTTCGGCAGCTGCCCCGTGCCTTCCAGGATCTCGCGGTTCACGATGTAGGGCGTGTAGCACTCGGTGTAGCCGTGTTCCAGCGTGTGCGTGTCCAGCATCATCTGCGCCAGCGCGCGGTGCAGGCGCGCCGCCGGGCCGCGCAGGAAGGTGAAGCGGCTGCCGCTGAGCATGGCGCCGGTGTCGAATTCCATGCCCAGTGCCGCGCCCAGGTCCACGTGGTCCTTGGGTGGTGTGGCAAAGGTGCCCGGTGTGCCCCAGCGGCGCACTTCCACGTTGCCGGTTTCGTCGGCGCCGTCGGGCACACCCGCCTGCGGCAGGTTGGGAATGCTCATCAGCATCAGCTGCAGTTCGGCCTGGATCTGCTCCAGCCGGTCGCCGCCGCTTTTCATTTGCTCGGCGATGCCGCTCACTTCGGCCATCAGCGCGGTGGTGTCCTCGCCCTTGCCCTTCATCTGGCCGATGGTCTTGCTGATGGCGTTGCGGCGCGCCTGCAGCTGTTCGGTGGCGGTCTGGATCTGCTTGCGTTCGGCTTCCAGCGCGCTGTAGCGCGGCACGTCCAGAAAGGGTTGCGGGTTCTTGCGGCGCTGCAGTTGGGCGACCACGCCATCCAGGTCGCGGCGCAGCAGGTTGATGTCGATCATGGTGTTTCCTTCGCGTCGATTCGGTTCATGTGCAGACGGCGCCTTGGTGGCGCCGTCTTCAGGTGTCGGGGGTGAAGAACGGCCAGCGTCAAGATCGGGACGATGAACTCACCAGCGAACCTTCGGCCATGCTGCGGTCGCCCAGGCCACGCGGCAGCGGGAAGCGCACGTTTTCGACCACGCCGTCCATCTTGCGGATGCTCACTGCACCCAAGGCACGCAGGCGGTCGATGACGGCCTGCACCAGCACGTCGGGCGCCGACGCACCGGCGGTAAGGCCCACGCGGCGCCGGCCTTCGAACCATTCGACGCGGATGTCGTCGGCACCTTCGACCATGTGCGCCTGCGCGCCCAGGCGCTCGGCCAGTTCACGCAGCCGGTTGCTGTTGCTGCTGGTGGGGCTGCCCACGACGATGACCACGTCCACCGCCGGTGCCATGACCTTCACCGCGTCCTGGCGGTTCTGCGTGGCGTAGCAGATGTCCTGTTTCTTGGGCTCGCGCACATGCGGGAACACGCGTTTCACTTCGGCCAGGATGCCGGCCGCGTCGTCCACGCTCAAGGTGGTCTGTGTCACCACGGCCAGCTTGTCGCCGCGCGGCTGCACACGCAGCACGTCGGCGATGTCTTCCACCAGGTAGATGCCTTCGGTCAGCTGGCCCATCGTGCCTTCGACCTCGGGGTGGCCCTTGTGGCCGATCATGATGAACTCGTAACCTTCCTTGGCCAGCTTGGCCACCTCGACGTGCACCTTGGTGACCAGCGGGCAGGTGGCGTCGAAGACCTGGAAGCCCCGCTCGTGGGCTTCGGCGCGCACGGCCTGGCTCACGCCGTGGGCGCTGAAGACCAGCGTGGCGCCAGGTGGCACCTCGGCCAGGTCTTCGATGAAGATGGCGCCCTTGCGCTTGAGGTCGTCCACGACATAGGTGTTGTGCACGATCTCGTGGCGCACGTAGATGGGCCGGCCGAAACGCGTGAGCGCCCGCTCGACGATCTCGATGGCGCGGTCGACCCCGGCGCAGAAGCCGCGCGGTTCGGCCAGGAAAACTTCGTCGATGGCCATCGTCACATCACTCCCAGCAGCTTGACTTCGAAGCGCACCGGCTGGCCGGCCAGCGGGTGGTTGAAGTCGAACAGCAGCCAGTCGGCGCCTTCGGTGCTGCCCTTGTCGCGCACGACACCGGCGTAGCTGCCCTGGCCATCCGGCGTGGGGAACTGCACCACGTCACCAAGGCCGTACTCGGCGTCGGGGTCGCCCAGTTCGTGCAGCAGGCTCAGCTTCACACGCTGCAGCATCTCGGGGTTGCGCTCGCCGAAGGCGGCACCGGCAGGCAGTTCGAAGGCTTCGTGCGCACCTTCGGGCAGGCCCAGCAGATGCTGCTCGATGGCCGGCGCGAGCTGGCCCGTGCCCAGCGACAGCGTGGCGGGCTTGTCGTTGAAGGTGTTGACCACGTCCTGGCCGTCCGGCCCTGCCAGGCGGTAGTGCAGCGTCAGGAACGAGCCGGCTTGAACAAGGTTCACGGGGTGTGCGGCCAGGGCCGTCGAATAGACTGAAGGTGATTCTACCGACCCCCTTCCCGCGCAATTCCTGCGAAAGCCCGCATGAAAGACCTGCCCGCCGACCAGCGACCGCGCGAAAAACTGCTGGCCCGGGGCGCCGGCGCGCTGGCCGACGCCGAGTTGCTGGCGCTGCTGCTCCGCACCGGCTACCAGGGCCACGGTGTGCTCGCGCTGTCGCAAGAGGTGCTGGACAAGGTCGGTGGCTTCGCCGGCCTGCTGAACACCGAAGCCGACACCCTGAAAGCGATCAAGGGCCTGGGCGGCACCGCCAAACGTGCCGAACTGCTGGCGCTGATGGAGATGGCGCGCCGCGCGCTGGCGCAGCAGATGGCCGCGGCGCCGGTGTTCGACAGCCCTGGCAGCGTCAAGGACTACCTGGGCCTGCACCTGGGCGGGCGCCAGCAAGAGGTGTTTGCGGTGCTTTTCCTCGACGGCCAGCACCGCCTGCTGCGGCTGGAAGAGATGTTCCACGGCACGCTCACGCAGACCAGCGTCTACCCGCGCGAAGTGGTCAAACGGGCCCTGCAGCTGAACGCTGGCGCCGTGGTGCTGTCGCACAACCACCCATCGGGTGTGGCCGAGCCTTCACGTGCCGACGAGTACCTGACGCAGACGCTGAAGACCGCGCTGCAACTGGTGGACGTGCGGGTGCTGGACCACATCGTCGTCGGCCAAGGCCAGGTGGTGTCGATGGCCGAACGGGGTCTGCTGTGACGGCAGCCAAGCCCGACGGCACGGTGACCCGGCGGCGTCGGCCCAGGTCCGCCGCGGCGCGGGACCTGTCCGAACTGGGCCCCCTGCGCGAGGCCCTGCGCCAGCGTGAAGAGCAGGCCCGCGAAGCCGCGGCGCGCCAACGTGCCACGCCAGCGGCGCCTGTTTGCCGACAGCGTGGGCCCGGTGACACCGCTGCCGCCGCATGGCCGCAGCCTGCCCACCTTGCCGCGCCCCGAGCCCTTGCCGCGCCAGCGCGAACTTGACGAACAGGCAGCGCTGCAGGAAGCGATGTCCGACGAGGTCGACATCGAGACCTTGCTGCTCACCGACGACGGCCTCAGCTTCCACCGCCCCGGTGTCGGCCCCGACGTGGTGACACGCCTGCGGCGCGGCCACTGGTCGATCCAGGGTGAACTCGACCTGCACGGCATGCGCCGCGACGAAGCCCGTGAGCAGCTGGCGGCCTTTCTGCGCGAAGCCGCGCGGCGCGGCTGGCGCTGCCTGCGTGTGGTGCACGGCAAGGGCCACGGTTCGCCGGGCAGGCAGCCGGTGCTGAAGGCCAAGGTGCAACGCTGGCTGGGCCAGCGCGCCGAGGTGCTGGCCTTCACGCAGGCCAGCGGGCCGATGGGCGGCGCGGGTGCCTTGATCGTCCTACTTCGCGGCTGAAACGGCTGTGGCGGTCGACGTGCCGGAAGCAGCCGTGGCCGCAGCCGACGCCGTCGGCATCTGGACGGCCTTCTGCGTGCCCGGCTTGTTGCAGCGCCCCTGCAGTTCGAGCCAGTAGACGACATTGCCCACGACCGCCAGGCTGCCCGACACCACCACCGACGCGGCCGACACCACACCCGCCGTGGCCAGCAGCGCCAGGCAGGCATCGCCCGCGCAACTGTGGAAACCGCCGATGTAGGCCGCCTCGAGCGTCACCTGCCGCGTGTGGGTCTGGCACCCCGGGTCGTAGACCGTGTGGGTCTGCGGAACCACGATGCAGCCGGCCAGTGCCAGGGCCAGCAGGGCCGCCGGCAGGGCGGGTCGGGCACACATGGCAGTGGGGGTCAAACGGTGCTCCTGTCGTGACGCTGTCACACACGGCCACGAGTATCTGCGGGTTTTGCCGGCGGCCCGCGCCTGTGTGGCGGGCGGCACCACACCCACAAACCCAGAGGAGCCCCCGATGACCCGATTCCCGCTTTCCCTGCTGTTGGCAGCCACCCTGGCCAGCACCGGCGCGACCACCGCGCAGGCCCAGGTGCAGATCACCGAGTGGATGTACAACGGCAACGGCCCGACCGGCGAATACGTCGAGTTCACGAACCTGGGCAGCACCGCGGTGGACTTCACCGGCTGGTCCTTCGACGACGACTCGCGACTGGCCGGCACCGTCAGCCTGTCGGCCATCGGCGTGCTGGCGCCCGGTGCCTCGGCGCTGCTCACTGAAGGCAGCGAAGCCGACTTCCGTGCCGTCTGGGGCCTGGGCGCCGGTGTGGCGCTGGTCGGCAGCAACATCACCAACCTGGGCCGCGCCGACGAGATCAACCTCTTCGACGCCAGCGGCACCTTGGTGGACCGCTTCGCCTACGGCGACGTGGCCTTCCCCGGCACCGTGCGGGCCCAGAACGCCAGCGGCAACCCGCTGACGCTGGCCGACCTGGAGCCCTTCACCGTGACCCCGGGCTGGGTGCTGGCCACCGTGGGCGACAGCTTCGGTTCCTACGCCTCGACGCTGGGTGACGTCGGCAACCCGGGGTCGTTTGCCTTGGTGCCCGAACCCGGCACCTGGGCCCTGCTGCTGGCCGGCATGGCCGTGGTGGGCGGTGTCGCACGCCGCCAGCGCCACGCCCAGTCTTGAGACAGGAGCCACCGCACATGAACAAGACCTTCCGACAAATCCTGACTGCACTCTCGCTGGGCGCCCTGGCCCTGGGCGCCAGCGCCCAGACCTCCATCGGCCTGCAGAACTACGGCCTGACGGCCAACTACACACTCGACACGCTGGGCGGCCTGGGCCTGGAAGCCTCGGCCGTGACCTACGCCCGTGACCGCGGCTCGCTCTTTTTCGTCGGTGACGAGGGCATGGGCGTGGTCGAGATCTCACGCACCGGCGTCACGCTGGGCTCGATGCGTTTCAGCGCCTGGCCCGCGGCCAGCAGCAACAACGACGCCGAAGGCCTGGCCTACCTGGGCAACGGCCTCTTGGTGGTGGCCGAAGAGCGGCTGCAGGACGCTTACCTGTTCAGCTTCTCGGCCGGCGGCAGCGTCAACCTGGCGCTGGCACCCAGCGTGAACCTGGGGCCCACGGTGGGCAACGTCGGCATCGAGGGCATTGCCATCGACCCACGCGACGGCATGCTGTTCGCCGTGAAGCAGGACAACCCGGTGCAGTTGCGCGGCGGCCTGGCCAGCTTCTCGGTGGGGGGTGGCAGCTTCGCCGAGTCGATCAGCTTCAACGGTGCCACCTCGCTGTTCGGCCTGGACAGCCTGTCCGACGTGGCCACGCTGGGCGGTGTCGACTTCCTGGCCGGCAGCGCGGCGGCCGACAACCTGCTGCTGCTGAGCCTGGATTCGCGCCGCATCATCGAAATCGACCGCCTGGGCAACACGTTGTCCAGCCTGGACATCGGCAGCTTCACGCCGCAAGCCATCGAAGGCCTGGCCATCGACGAGCTGGGCACGATCTACCTGGTGGCCGAAGACAGCGGCACCGCCAATTCTCGGCTGCTGGTGCTGTCGGCGGTGCCGGAACCGGAGACCTACGCGATGATGCTCGCCGGCCTGCTGGCCGTGGCGGGTGCGGCACGCCGCAAGCGCTGAAGCGCAGCTGAACGGCAACAGGGCGGCCGCTCAGCCGCCCTTGTTTCGCATCCAGTCGGCGGTGCCGAAGAAAGACTCCGCCAGACGTTGCGCCAGGGCCGGGTCGACCGACTGCTCCTGCATGGCCTGCATCATGCAGGCCATCCACTGGTCGCGTTCGGCAATGCCGATGGCATAGGGCAGGTGACGGGCGCGCAGCCTCGGGTGGCCGAAGCGCTGCACGTAGAGGTCGGGGCCACCCATCCAGCCGCACAAAAACCAGTGCAGCTTGTCGCGCGAACCGTCCAGTTCCGTGGGGTGCAGCCGGCGGATGCCGGCGTAGGCCGGCTCCAGGTCCATCAGGTCGTAGAAGCGGTCGACGAGCTGCCGCACACCGGCTTCACCGCCCAGGCTGACAAAGGGTGTCGTGGCGGCGTTCAAGTCAGGGCGTCCGCCGCTCAGCTGCCCAGCAGGCGCGACGCGGCATTCACCAGTGCCACCGATGCGGGGGTGCCGGGCAGCGCCTCCAGCAGCAGTTGACGGCGCAGCACCGCTTCGCGAACCGCGGGGTCGGACGGCACGTCGCCCAGCAGGTCCAGCCGCACCGGGCTGTCCAGCTGCGGGTTCACGAAACGGTCCACCACCTGCTGCAGCTGCTGACGCACGGCGCGGCCTTCACCGGGCTTGCGCGTCTGGTTGACCAGCAGGTTCATCTTGCGCCGGCCCTGCGTGGTGGCCAGCACCTTGATGGTGGCATAGGCATCGGTCATCGACGTGGGCTCGGGTGTCACCACCAGCAGCACGTCACCCGCCAGCGAGACGGTGTACAGCACCACGTCGGAGATGCCGGCGCCGGTGTCGAGCAGGATGTGGTCGAACTTCGGCGCCACCTCGGCGATGACCTTCTGCAGCTGCTCGCGCACTTCGGGCGTCATGCGCGAGTACTCGACCATGCCCGAGCCGGCCAGCAGCACGTGGAAGCCGCCGGGTGCGGGCAGCACCGCGTCGGCCAGCGTGCTCTTGCCGGTGAACACGTCGTGCAGCGTGATCTTCGGGAACAGGTTCAGCACCACGTCCAGGTTGGCCAGACCCAGGTCGGCGTCCAGCACCAGCACCTTGCGGCCGGCACGGGCAAGCGCAGCCGCCAGGTTGGCCGAGACAAAGGTCTTGCCCACCCCACCCTTGCCACTGGTGATGGCCATGATGTGCCCCGGCGCCTGTGCAGCAGCGGGCAACACGGCGGTGGATGCGGCCGGGGAAGGAACGGTCATTCGTGGTCCTGGAGCTGGAAGCTGTCGAACAACAGCCGTTTTTCTTCGTTGCTGACCACCGACACGGCCGTCGGCTCCAGGCGCACCAGGTTGCGCCCCTGGGCCTTGGCCAGGTAGAGCTGCTGGTCGGCCCTCTCCTGCCACAACGAAGGTGTGGACCGCACCCACTGCGGCGCAAAGGCCCCACCCACGCTGACCGTGACGGTGACCTGCTGACCGCTGGGCACCAGTGCCACGGGCACACGTTCGACACGGCGGCGCACCCGCTCGGCCACGGTCTGGCCGAAGGTGCTGGCGCAATTGGGCAGGATGATGGCGAACTCTTCACCGCCCACCCGCGCCACCAGGTCCATCGGCCGCACGCTGTCCACCAGCGCATTGGCCACGGCGCGGATGACCTGGTCGCCCGCGGCGTGGCCGTGGGTGTCGTTGACCTGCTTGAAGTGGTCGATATCCAAGGTCAGCAGCAGCGCCGGTTCGCCGCTGCGGGCAACACGGTCCACTTCGCGCGCCACGGCCATCTCGAAAGCCCGGCGGTTGGCCAGGCCGGTCAGTGCGTCGCGGCTGGACAGGTCCACCAGGGCATCGATCATGGCCTGCTGCCAGGCCAGGGTGCCCGGCTCGCCGGGTGGCAGCGGGTGCCCCGACTGTGCCAACAGCTGCAGCGCACGCTCGAACTGCAGCGTGCGCTCGGATCGTGCTTTGGCGGGCTTGCTGCGGTCCAAGGGGTCCGGGGGCGTCGGCAGATGCGGGATTGGGCGGCAGTCTAGCAGCGCCCTTCGGACCTCCAGCATGGCGAAAAGGGCCATCGCCTCAGCCCAATTCGACCCATCGTGCCCGGGCCGCCGGCCAGACACTGGTTTGGTTGCCGAACAACGGCCCCGTCACCTTTGCCAGGCCGCACCCCATGAACGCATTTGTCAGTCCCGGCTCAAGCGCAGCCGACCAGGAATTCACGCTTCAGCCCGCCGATTTCGAGCGCATCCGCAAGCTCATCTACCAACGCGCCGGCATCAGCCTGCACGCGGGCAAGCAGGCCATGGTCTACAGCCGGCTGTCACGCCGTCTGCGCGAAACACGCCACGCCGGGTTTGGCGACTACCTGGACTGGCTCGAACGCAGCAGCGGCGCCGAGTCCGAAGGCGAGTGGCAGGAGTTCGTGAACTGCCTGACCACCAACCTGACCGCCTTCTTCCGCGAAGAACACCACTTCCACGCGCTGGTGGACGACCTGCGGGCGCGGGCCAGCAAGCCCATCCGCCTGTGGTGCAACGCCGCCAGCACCGGCGAAGAACCCTATTCACTGGCCATGACGGTGGTCGAGACGCTGGGTGTGTCGGCCCAGGTGAAGATGGTCTGCAGCGACATCGACACCAAGGTGCTGGCCACCGCGCAGCGCGGGGTCTACCCCGCCGACGCACGTGGCCTGAGTGCCGAACGCCTGAAGCGCCACTTCATGCGCGGCACCGGCGCCAACAGCGGGCAGATCCGCGTCAAGCCCGAGCTGGCACGGTTCATCGAATTCCGCGGCTTCAACCTGATGAGCCCCAGCTGGGCCAGCCTGGGCGACCCCTTCGACCTGGTGTTCTGCCGCAACGTGATGATCTACTTCGACAACGCGACCCAGCGCCGCGTGCTGGAACAGATCCACGCCGCGATGAAACCCGGCGGGCTGCTGTACGTGGGCCACTCGGAAAACTTCACCGAGTCACGCGACCTCTTCCGCCTGCGCGGCAAGACCATCTACGAGCGGGTCTGACGATGCCGGCCAAACCCCGGGCAGCCGCTCAAGACCCGGCCGCGAGCGGCCGATAAGGCACAGATGTCCGCCATGCTGAGCGCTTCCGCCTCCCCGTCCGCGCCGGCCGTGCCGGCACGGCCCGTCAACAGCCGTCTGGACAAGCTGAAGGGCCAGCCGCGCAAGCCCGGTGAAGCGTCCTTCTTTTTCTACGACGCCCACTTCCGCAACGATGCGGTGAAGGTGCTGCCGGGCGAGTTTTTCGTGCACGACGAGGACATCCTGGTCATGACCACGCTCGGTTCGTGCATTGCCGCCTGCATCTGGGACCGCGAAAAACGGGTTGGCGGCATGAACCACTTCCTGTTGCCCGACGGCGGCAACAGCGGCGCCGACAGCGGGCGCTACGGCAACTTCGCGATGGACCTGCTGATCGGCGAACTGGTCAAGCGCGGTGCCAGCCGGGCCACGATGGAAGCCAAGGTTTTTGGCGGTGGCGCCGTCATCAGCGGCATGAACAGCATCAACGTCGGCGAACGCAACACCAACTTCGTGCTGGACTACCTGCGCACCGAACGCATCACCGTCGTCAGCAAGGACGTGATGGACATCTACCCGCGCAAGGTGTGTTACCTGCCCGCCAGCGGCAAGGCCATGGTCAAGCGCCTGGCCTCGGCCAACACCGAGGCCCTGGCCGCCCAGGAACGTGCCGCCGCCAACCGTGTCGCGCCGGTCACCAGCACGGGCGGTTCGGTCGACCTGTTCTGACCCGCACTCCCAGCCGTACAAAGACGCAGCATGAGCAACAAGATCCGTGTCGTGGTGGTGGACGATTCCGCGCTGGTGCGCGGCCTGCTGTCGGAAATCATCGACCGCCAGCCCGACATGTGCTGCGTGGGCGCCGCCGCCGACCCGCTGGTGGCGCGGGAGATGATCCGCAACCTGAACCCCGACGTCATCACGCTGGACATCGAGATGCCGCGCATGGACGGCCTGGATTTCCTGTCGCGCCTGATGCGCCTGCGGCCGATGCCGGTGGTGATGGTGTCCACGCTCACCGAACGCGGTGCCGACGTGACGCTGAAGGCGCTGGAGCTGGGCGCGGTGGACTTTGTCAGCAAGCCCAAGATCGGTGTCGCCGACGGCCTGCGGCAACTGGGCGCCGACATCACCGAAAAGGTGCGCACCGCTGCACGCGCCCGTGTGCACCGGCTGGCTTCGGCACCCGCCTCAAGCGCCGCGGGCGGCCCCAGCGCTGCCAGCGCTGCGCCGCGGCCCAGCCCGATGGCGGCACTCGGTCGCCTGTCCACGGAAAAGATCATCTTCATCGGCGCCAGCACAGGCGGCACCGAAGCCACGCGTGAGGTGCTGGTGAACCTGCCGGCCGACAGCCCGGCGGTCATGATCACGCAGCACATGCCACCAGGCTTCACCAAGAGCTACGCGGCGCGGCTGAACAGCCTGTGCCGCATTGCTGTGGCCGAAGCCAAAGACGGGGAACGCGTGCTGCCCGGCCACGCCTACATCGCGCCGGGGGGTTTTCACCTGAGCGTGGAACGCTCGGGCGCCAACTACGTGGCTCGGGTGCAGGACGGCGAGCCCGTCAACCGCCACAAGCCCAGCGTCGAGGTGCTGTTCGACAGCGCCGCACGTGTCGTGGGCCGCAATGCGCTGGGTGTGATGTTGACCGGCATGGGCGCTGACGGTGCGCGGGCCATGAAAACGATGCGCGACGCCGGCAGCTTCAACCTGGTGCAGGACGAAGCCAGCTGCGTGGTGTTCGGCATGCCCCGCGAGGCCATCGCCCATGGCGCAGCGCAGGAGGTGCTGCCGCTGACGCAGATCGCACCGCGACTGCTGGAGTGGCTGCGCGCCAACGCGGGTGTGGCCACGTCGCGGGTCTGAGGCCTCGGCGTTCAGGGACCCGGGACCGGCACATGCGCCGGCGCCACCCCTCACCAACGCCCACGTTCGAGGTCCATCAACGACAGGCCGGGCCGCTGCACCGGCAGGCGCTCGGCCAGGCCGATGTCACGCAAGGTGCTGTCGCTCAGGCCTTCCAGCGCACGCAGCTGCCGGCGCAGTTCCGCATGGGCACGCCAGCTTTGCCGCCAGCCTTGCAGGTCGAGCCAGATGCGCTGCAGCAGCGGGCGGTGGGTGGGCAGCACCATGACAACAGGTGCTGAAACGGGGGTGGGGCAGCAGGCGGCTTGCATCGGGTTCTCCAGGTGTCAGAAGTCAACGCTGTAAAGCATAGGCACCCAGACACGCGCAGAAAAGCGACAAGTTTTGGCCAAATCATTCAGCTATGCTTACCAGAATGGCCCGATTGCCCCTCAACACCCTGCCCGCCTTTCGCTTGGCCGCCCGCTTGCAGAACCTGCGCGCCGCGGCCGACACGCTGCACCTGACCCACAGCGCGGTCAGTCAACAGATCAAGCTGCTGGAAGACCAGCTGGGCCTGCAGCTTTTCGACCGACGCGGACGCAGCCTGGCGCTGAACGCCGCCGGCACGGCCTTGCTGGCCGCCGTGGAGCCGGCGCTGGACCGCCTGGCGCAAGGGGTGCTGGCGGCCCAGGCCGCGGCCAGCGGCGCAGCGCAGCAGGTGCGCCTGACGGTGCTGCCGTCGTTTGCGCAACGCTGGTTGCTGCCGCGCATCGGCCGCTGGCACGAGCGCCACCCCGACATCACGCTGGACGTGCATGCCTCGCAACAGCTGGTGGACCTGGCCCGCGACGGCTTCCACGTGGCGCTGCGCTCGGGTGCCGGGCCCTGGCGCGGCTTGCAAGCGCAAGCGCTGGGTGAATCGCCCTTGATTGCCGTGGCCGCCCCGGCCCGTGCGGCGCGCCTGCCCCTGGGCGACCACCGCGCCATTGCCGCCGAGCCGCTGCTGGGCGGCACGGGGCATTGGGAACGTTTCCTGGCCCTGTGTGGCTGCACGCTCGCGGCCAAATCGGTGGCCGACTTCAACGACGCCGGCCTGATGCTGCAGGCCGCGGAACAGGACCTGGGCATTGCCCTGGCACGTGAGCTGCTGGCCGCCGACGCCTTGCAGGCCGGCCGCCTGGTGCGTGTCTCGCCTTTGTCGATGCAGGACAGCGAGCCCGGCGGTTACTGGTTCGTGCACCCGCCCGAACTGGCCGACTGGCCCCCGCTGGTGGCGCTGCGGCAGTGGCTCTTCGACGAGATGGCGCTGTCGCAGCAGGCGCTGGCGCCACGCGGCAGCTGAGAGCGCTTCAGGTTTTGCTGTCGGGCGGCAGGAACATCGACTGCAGGTCGGACAGGAAGTCGAAGCCCCGCGCCGTGGGCTGCACGTGGTCGCTGCTGGAGTCGCCCTCGATCAGCCCCCGCTGGCGAGCTTGTTCGAGCGTGCCCAGCACGCTGGACAGTGGCAAGCCGGTGCGTTCGGCATAACGCTGCAGTTCAAAGCCTTCCTTCAAGCGCAGCGCACCCAGCATGTATTCAAACGGCAGGTCGCGCCGCGCCACTTCGTAAGCGTTGCTGACGGCCTGGCCGGCCAGCGCATGCTGCATGTAGGCGGCGGGTTCGCGCCAGCGCACCTGGCGCAACACGCGGTGAGGAAAGCTCAGCTTTCCGTGGGCGCCGGCGCCAATGCCCAGGTAGTCGCCGAACTGCCAGTAGTTCAGGTTGTGGGCACAGCGGTGGCCCGGCCGCGCAAAGGCCGAGACCTCGTAGCGCTGCAGGCCGGCGGCGGCCGTGCGCTCGGCGATCAGGTCCAGCATGTCGCTGGCCAGGTCGTCGTCGGGCAGCACCGGCGGCTGCACCGCAAAAAGCGTGTTGGGCTCGATCGTCAGGTGGTAGATCGACACGTGCGGCGGTTCGAAGGACAGCGCCTCGTCGAGTTCGGCGCCCAGCTGCTCGAGCGTCTGCCCGGGCAAGGCGTACATGAGGTCGATGTTGAAGGTGTCGAAGGCCTCACGCGCTTCGGCGATGGCCGCCCGCGCCTGCGCGGCGTCGTGCACCCGCCCCAGGCGCTGCAGCGCGCGGTCGTCGAAGCTCTGCACACCGATCGACAGGCGCGTGACCCCCGCCGCACGGAAGGCCTTGAACCGTTCGCGTTCGAAGGTGCCGGGGTTGGCTTCCAGCGTGATCTCGGCACCCGGTTCCAGCGGCACGCGGGCGCGGATGTCGGCCAGCAGGCGGTCGATGCCGGCCGGCGAGAACAGGCTGGGCGTGCCGCCGCCGATGAAGACGCTGACGACACGCCGGCCCCAGATGAGTGGCAGGCTGGCCTCGAGGTCGGCGCACAGCGCGTCGAGGTACTTCGCTTCGGGCAGTTCGCCCTTGCTTTCGTGCGAGTTGAAGTCGCAGTAGGGGCATTTGCGCAGGCACCACGGCAGGTGGACGTACAGCGCCAAGGGCGGCAGGGCACCCAGCTGCAGCGTGCCAGGCCGAAGATAGTGATCGACACCCGGCATCGACGCCGGCGTTGTGCCCACCACGGGAATCGTCTTCACAGTTTCCAGACGTCTTTCAGCAGCACGCGCATCTGCGCCATGGCCCGTGCGCGGTGGCTGTGCCGGTTCTTCAGCGTGGTGTCCATCTGCGCCACGGTGCAGCCCAGATCAGGGATGAACATCAGCGGGTCGTAGCCAAAGCCCAAGTCACCTTGCGGCGTTTCCAGGATGCGACCCGGCCAGCGGCCCATGGCCACCAGCGGCTCGGGGTCGTGGGCATGGCGCACGGCCACCAGCGTGCTCAGGAAGTGCGCGCTGCGGTCCTGGCTGCCCTGCAAGCGCTGCAGCAGCAGCGCATTGTTGGCGGCATCCTGCAGCTTGCGCTGCTGTTCGCGGTCGCCGCCCGGCAAGGCCGGCAGTTCGCCGGCAAAGTGTGCCGACACCACCCCCGGCTCGCCGCCCAGCACGTCCACACACACGCCCGAGTCGTCGGCGATGGCCGCGCCCTGCGATGCCGCTGCCGCATGCCGCGCCTTGGCCAGCGCGTTTTCGATGAAGGTGAAGTGCGGCTCTTCGGCTTCGACGATGCCCAGTTCACCTTGCGGCACCAGTTGCACCGCCAGGCCCGACAGCAGCGATTGCATCTCGCTCAGCTTCTTGGCGTTGTTGGACGCCAGCACCAGCCGCACGGTCAGAGCCCCAGCGCCTGCTTCTGCAGCGCCACCAGTTCGCGGATGCCCTTGTCGGCCAGCGCCAGCAACTGGTCCATCTCGGCCCGCGAGAAGGGCTCACCTTCGGCCGTGCCCTGCACTTCCACGAAACCGCCGGAACCGGTCATCACGACGTTCATGTCGGTGTCGCAGGCAAAGTCCTCGGTGTATTCCAGGTCCAGCAGCGGCGTGCCTTCGACCACACCCACCGACACCGCGCCCACGAAGTCGCGGATGGGGCTGGCCGTCAACTTGCCTTGTGCCAACAGCCAGCTGACGGCGTCGTGGGCGGCCACGAAGGCGCCGGTGATGGCGGCCGTGCGCGTGCCACCGTCGGCCTGCAGCACGTCGCAGTCCAGCGAGATGGTGCGTTCACCCAGGGCCTTCAGGTCGAACACCGTGCGCAGGCTGCGGCCGATCAAGCGCTGGATTTCCTGCGTGCGCCCGCTCTGTTTGCCCTTGGCCGCTTCACGGTCGCTGCGTGTGTGCGTGGCGCGCGGCAGCATGCCGTACTCGGCCGTCAGCCAGCCTTCACCGCCGCCGCGCTTGAAAGGCGGCACCTTCTCTTCCACGCTGGCGGTGCACAGCACCTTGGTGTGACCGAAGCTCACCAGCACCGAGCCCTCGGCATGTTTTGTGTAGCCGCGCTGGATGGACACAGGGCGCAGCGCGTCGGCAGCGCGACCGGCGGATCGGAGGTAGGACATGGAAGCTCCAGAAGTGAGGTGGCGTATGGATCAAGTTTCCCGCCACGGAACCGGCTTTGCCGGGCCGTCGGCGGAGCACCCCCCTCGGGGGGCAGCGAGCGCTAGCGAGCTTGGGGGCCCTTCTTGCTGCTGCGCTGGATGGCCTCGTTGATCTCGCGAATGGACCGCTCGATCTCGGCATCGTCCATCTCGTCGCTGGGGCCGTCGGCGCCCAGGCTGGCCTGGATGGTGGACGCAAACACGTCGTCGCCCAGGGTGTTGGTGGAAATGCCGCTGGTGCTGTCCAGGTCTTCAGCGGCTTCCCATTCGACGGCCAGCACGGTCACGTTGTCGCTCTTGTCGCCGGCGGCGCGCAGCGCACGTTCCACCAATTCGGGCACGGCGTCGGCAATCGGGTTGCTGGCCAGGATGTCGGTGATGATGTTGTCGGACACCGACCCCCACAGCCCGTCGGAACACAGCATGACCTTGTCGCCGGGTTTGACCAGCAGCGGGCCTGCGGTGTCCACCACCGGCTTGCCCGGGCTGCCCAGGCAGGTGAAGAGCACGTTGCGGTTGACCTTGTCGTTCATCGGCACGACCTGGCTCAACGTCTGCTGCAGTTCGGAATAGCTGTGATCGCGGGTGCGTGCCACCAGCTTGTCGCCCCGCACCAGGTACAGGCGTGAATCGCCACAGTGCGCCCAGTAGGCCGCATTGCCCTGCAGCAGGCAGGCCACGACGGTGGTGCGCGGCGTGTCCATCAGCGCGCGTTCGGTGGCATACCGCAGCAATTGGTGGTGGCCGGCGACGATGGCGTCGTGCAGAAAACGCAGCGGTTCGCTCAGGCGCGGCTTGGCTTCGCGCTGGAAGTGGGCCGACAGGGTCTGCAGCGCCATCTGCGAGGCCACCTCGCCTTCCGGGTGACCGCCCATGCCGTCGGCCAACGCAAACAAGCCCGAGTCCCGCGTGTAGCAATAGCCCATGCGGTCTTCGTTTTTTTCACGGCCACCCCTGCGGCTGACCTGGTAGACGGAAAAGCGCATCGACTGTCAGCCGCGCGCCCGCAGGGCCGCCCCAAGGGCGCGCAGCCCCCTCGGGGGGTGGCGAACGCAGTGAGCCTGGGGGCCCCTGTTCATGGCTTGGTGCCCGTTTTGATGGTTTCCAGTTGCAGCTTCAACCGTTCACCGAAACTCAACTTGGTGTAGCGGCGTTCGGTCTCGCGCGCCAGTTCCTTTTGCAGCGCAAACACACTCTGCGGACGGCTCAGCGGGTCGAGCGACATGCACCATTCGGTGACCTCGATGAGGTTGTCGGAATAGACATTGCGCAGGCGCGACAGGCTCAGCGCCAGGCGGTCTTTCTCCAGGCGCTGCGGTGCGTCGTTGGGCGGATAACCCTGCATGCAGGCGTAGATGCAGGCGCCGATGGCGTAGATGTCGGTCCAGGGGCCCAGCGTGCCGTCGCGGCGGTACATCTCGGGCGCGGCAAAACCCGGCGTGTACATCGGCCGGATGAAGTTGCCTTCCTTGGACAGCACCTCGCGGGCGGCGCCGAAGTCCAGCATCACGGCCTTGTTGTCGTTGGTGACGAAGATGTTGGCTGGCTTGATGTCCAGGTGCAGCATCTTGTGCTGGTGCACGATGCGCAGGCCGCGCAAGATTTCGTCGAACAGGCTGCGGATGGTGCTTTCACGAAACACCTTGTCACGCTTGAGGTCACGCGCGGTGACGATGAAGTCCTGCAGGGTGTCGCCCTGCAGGTAGTTCATCACCATGTAGACGGTTTCGTTCTCGCGGAAGAAGTTCAGCACACTGACCACGCTGGGGTGGCTGATCTGGGCCAGCGAGCGGCCTTCTTCGAAGAAACTTTTCAGGCCCAGGCGGTACAGCGGCTGCTTGTCGGGCTTGACCCGCGGTGTCAGTTCACCGGCCGAGCGTTCTGCCAGTGAAGCCGGCAGGTATTCCTTCACCGCCACCAGCTGCTGGTTTTCACCCTCGGCCAGGTAGACCACCCCGAAGCCGCCGGCCGCCAGCTTCTTGACGACCGTGTAGCCCCCAACGACGGTGCCCGAAGGCAGTGGCGCTGGTTTGGGCTTGGACATAATCGGCGTTCACTTTAGGGGCAGATTGAATGGCGGTTTATAGCATGACGGGGTACGCCAGCGCGGCCTCCGAGCCCGGTGCGGCGTCGGCTGCCGTGACGGTGGAGGCCCGCAGCGTAAACGGCCGTTTCCTGGACCTGGCGCTGCGCCTGCCCGACGAAGTGCGCGGACTGGAGCCCGCGCTGCGCGAACTGCTGACCGCCGGCTTCCGGCGCGGCAAGATCGAGTTGCGGGTATCCACCGGCCGCGAGAGCGAAAGCGCGGTGCCGATGCCCAGCAACGACCAGCTCAACCGCCTGGCCCATGTGCAGGGTTCGGTGACCGGCTGGCTGCCCGAGGCCCGGCCCTTGTCGGTGAACGAGGTGCTGCAGTGGTGCCGCTCGGGCGCACCGTCCGAAAAGCTGGACGAGCCGACGCTGGAAGCCGCCCGCCGCTGCATCGAAGGCCTGCGCGAGGCCCGCGCCCGCGAAGGTGCACGCCTGGTGACCATGCTGATGGACCGCGTGGCCCGCCTGCGCGAACTGGCCGCCCTGGCCGCGCCGCTGCTGCCCCAGGTGGTGCAGCGCCAGCAGACACGTTTCCTGGAGCGCTGGAACGAAGCCCTGGCCACCGTGCAGGCTGCGGCCGCCGTGCCGGCGCAAGCGCTGCACGAACGGGCGATGGGCGAAGCCGCCAGCTACGCCATCCGCATCGACGTGGCCGAAGAGCTGTCGCGCCTGGCCTCGCACCTGGACGAGATCGAACGCCTGCTGAAGGCCGGCGGTGAACTGGGCAAACGCCTGGAATTCCTGATCCAGGAACTGCAGCGCGAAGCCAACACCCTGGGCAGCAAAAGCGCGGCATTGGAGCTGACCAATCTGTCCGTCGAGATGAAGGTGGCGATCGAGCAGATGCGGGAACAGGTGCAAAACTTGGAGTAGTCCCGGGACGTGCATTGGCGTCCCGCGGGAGCGAAGCCACCCTCAGGTTGATCGCATCGCAATGGCCAAGTCGTCCAGCTTGAAGCACTGACCGCACCAGGCGGCGGGGCGTGTTACCAACGATCGTCGAGCCAACACGTTCGACGAATCAATGTCACGCTCATCCCACCCGGGCCGACTGCCGACATCCTCCCGTGACACACGCAAACACGATCCTCGCTCTGGCCTGAAGAACCGGATGGCTGCGCGCGACCGATGTTGGCGCTGCCGGTGTTTGCCGCGTCACGCTGGCCCGCATGGTGTCGAACGCTCAGCTCGAGCGGGTAGCCCGTGGCCTGTACCGACTGCCCACGCGCGAGGCATCGCAGCACTTCGAGTTGGCCGCGATCGCCCGCAGGGCGCCACAGGGAGTCTTCTGCTTGCTGACAGCGTTCCAGTTCCACGAACTCACCACGCAACTGCCTTGGCAGGTCTGGGTCGGTATGCCCCGCGGCAGCCATTCCCCGCGCATCGAGCATCCGCCGCTGCGCATGGTTCAGTTCACCGGCGAGCACTGCAGGTACGGCATCGAGGAGCACCGGCGGGACAACACCACCCTGCGTGTTTACAGCATCGCGAAGACGGTGGCGGACTGCTTCAAGCATCGCAACAGGATCGGACTCGACGTGGCAATCGAGGCGTTGAAGGACGCGGTTTCGCATCGCCGAGCCAGCTTCGATGACATCTGGCGCGCGGCCGAGGTGTGCCGCGCCGCCATGGTGATGCGTCCCTACCTGGAGACACTCGCGCACCGATAGCGCGCCATTGGCTGACCAGGACAATCTTGACGCGCCTGCCGACCTCGCCTGCAGCTTTCACCAGCGTCGGCAATGTCGTCGGCGGCTTCTCCGGCTTCATCTCCCGGTCGAACACGCCTCGTCATCGCCGGCTCCCTCGCGCGTGAGACATAGCGACATGCTGCGCGGAACGCCGGCCCGCGCGCGGCAGCGCAGAGGCCTCCACCAGCTCATTCAGGATGCCGCAGTGCGCGGCCTCGCGGACGCCGGAGCACTGCTCGCGCAACACCTTCAGCTCCTTCTCGAGTTGGCGCAGCTCGCGGATGCGCGTCGCGACATGGCCGATGTGTTCATCGAGCAGGGCGTTGACCTCCCCACACTCTGCTTGCGGCGCATCCTTGAAACGCAGCAGCACCCGGATCTCGTCCAACGTCATGTCCAGCGACCGGCAGTGGCGCACAAAGGCCAGTCGCTCGACATGCTCGGACCCGTAGATGCGGTAGTTGCCTTCGCTGCGCGGCGCTTGCGGCAGCAGGCCTTCGCGCTCGTAGTAGCGGATGGTCTCGACCTGGGTCTGCGCCGCCAGCGCCAGTTCGCCGATCTTCATGCCCGTCTCCTTTCCTCAGCTTGCCGCCCTGGGCTGCAGGGCGATGATCGCCATGCCGACCAGGCAGATCGCACCACCGACCATGTCCCACCGAGTCGGCACGACGCCGTCCACGCGCCATAGCCAGATCAGTGCGACGACCACATAGACACCCCCGTAGGCCGCATAGGTGCGGTCTGCAGCACTGGGATGCAGCGTCAACAGCCACGCGAACACGGCGAGCGACCCAGCCGCCGGAATCAGCCACCAGACCGGACGACCCTGCGTGAGCACGAGCCATGGCAGGTAACACCCGACGATCTCGGCGACCGCGGAGACGAAGAACAGCCCTGTGACACGGAGGAAGTCGAACATGGATCGAGGCTTTCGGCGCGGATGAGTTTGCAGCCGATGTTCGGCAGCATAACTTGCTTGACTCTGGAGCCACTACAGGGTTTCCAATGCCCGTATCGACACCCGAAAGCCCTTCATGAGCGACTCCTGCTGCAGCCACGGTTGCGCCGCCCCTCCCGCCAGCCAGAGCCCGCGCTACCGCCGCGTGCTGTGGGCCGCGTTGGTCATCAACGCCACCATGTTCGTGGTCGAGCTGGCCGGTGGCCTGCAGGCCGGATCGGTGTCGCTCCTGGCCGATGCCGTGGACTTCTTCGGCGACGCGGCCAACTACGGCATCTCGCTGATCGTGCTCGGCATGGCGCTGACCTGGCGGGCGCGCGCCGCCCTCTTCAAGGGGCTGACCATGGGCGCGTTCGGTGTCTTCGTCCTCGGCCGGGCCGCGTGGTCGGCCGCTTCCGGCACCGTGCCCGAGCCGGTGACGATGGGCGCCATCGGCGCGCTGGCACTGCTGGCCAATGTGTCGGTCGCCGCGATGCTCTACGCCTGGCGCGAGGGCGACGCCAACATGCGCTCGGTGTGGCTGTGCAGCCGCAACGACGCGATCGGCAATCTGGCGGTGATGGCTGCCGCGCTGGGCGTCTTTGGCACCGGCAGCGGCTGGCCCGACCTGGCGGTCGCCGCGGTCATGGGCGTGCTGGCGCTGACCGCCGCCCGCTCCGTCATCCAGCAAGCCCGGGCTGAACTGCGCCCCGTGCCGGCGCACGCCTGAGAGCAGCGACACCATGTCCGACGCCATGCACCCCCTGCTGACTGCGACGCCGCTGCTGGATCTCCACCACCCGAACATCGAGGCGCTGGTCGCCGCCCGTGGCTGGCGCGCCCTGCGCCCCTACGACCGCATCGGCGCCGTCTACGACTTCGTCCGCAATCAGATCGCCTTTGGCTACAACGAGGGCGACGAACTGCCGGCATCCCGCGTGCTGGCCGACGGCATCGGCCAGTGCAACACCAAAACCACGCTGCTGATGGCCTTGCTGCGCGCGGTGGGCATCCCATGCCGCTTCCACGGGTTCACGATCGACAAGCCCTTGCAGAAGGGTGCGATCACCGGGCTGGCCTACTGGCTGGCGCCGCAGCGCATCATCCACAGCTGGGTCGAGGTCTCCCTCGAAGGCCGCTGGATCGCGCTGGAGGGCTTCATCCTCGACGCGCCCTATCTCGCCAGCCTGCAGCGCCGGTTTCCGCAGGCACGCCAATTCTGTGGCTACGGCGCCGCCACACCCGACCTCTCGGCGCCCAGGGTCGAATGGCGTGGCCAGGACACCTACATCCAGAAGGAAGGCATCGCCGACGACTTCGGTGTCTTCGACAGCCCGGATGACTTCTACGCACGCCACGGCTCCAACCTCTCAGGCATCAAGCGCTGGCTGTACGAGCGCGTCATCCGCCATGCGATGAACCGCAACGTCGCGCGCATCCGAGCTTCGAAGTGGTGAAACCCCACACCGCGGTCGCCTTGCCGGCGGCGTGGCAAACCCTGTAGCGGCTAGACTCTTGCCCGTGCGCCGCTTCATCGCCATCGTCCTGCTGGCCATGCTTCCGCTCCAGTTCAGCTGGGCGGCGGTGGCGTCGTATTGCGAGCGCGAGACTCAAGGTGCCGGACACTTCGGTCACCACGAGCACGAGCACCTACACCACGCCGACGCCGGCCCCACTGCAGAGCAAGTTGACGACGCGGATGCCCAGGGCGACCAGGCTCCGACCGGTATGGACCTCGACTGCGGGCACTGCCACGGCCAATGCGGCGTCATGCTGACCTTTTCCGCGAAAGTGCCGGGCACACCCTCGACGGCCCGACCCAGCGCCTGCGCCAACCACGTGGGTAGTGCACACGCGCCGACCCGACCCGAGCGCCCTCAGTGGCTGCGCCTCGCCTGATCGGCGAGGCGGGTCTCTTCCTTCTTCCGAAGCCCGTTCGCGCCTGAGTGCGTGCCGCAGCCTGCGGCACCGCCGGGCCCGACGCGACCTGTTGGTCGCCGCTTGCCGATCTCCCGTGAGTTGTTTCAACACTGGAGCATCGGATGGACCGAAGAACACGAATCAATGCATCCCTGCTGCGCGCCACGGTGGCGGCGGCGTGGATCGCCTGCCCATGGACAGTGCAGGCGCAGACAGCGACAGCAAGCGCGGCACCCGAAGCGCCAGCGGCCGTCATGAGCCTCCGGCAGGTCTTCGACGCCGCCTGGGCACGCCAGCCGGAGGCGATGGCCCTCCAGGCCCGTCGTGACGCTGCCCGGGCGCAGCGGCAAGCCGCGCAGTCCTGGACCCCGGAACCCGCGGCCCTCGAGGTCTCGAACAAGACCGACCGACTGAACCGCAACGCAGGCGCGCGCGAACTCGAGGTCGGCGTCGCCGTGCCCTTGTGGCTGCCAGGCGAGCGCGGCAAGAGTGTGGCGCTCGCGGACGCCGAAGGCGCGGCCATCGAGAGCCGTGCCACCGCGGCGCAACTGCGCGTCGCCGCCACGGTCCGCGAGGCGTGGTGGCAGTGGCAGCGCGCCGGCATCGAAGCCGACAGCGCCCGCGATCAGCTCGACAACACCCGCCGAATCGCCGCCGACGTGGCCCGGCGGACCAAGGCGGGTGATCTGGCCCGCGCCGACCAGCACCAGGCCGATGGCGCCGTGGCAGCTGCCGAGTCCGGCCTCGCGCAAGCAGAAGCTGGCCTGGCCGCAGCCCGGCAGCACCTGCGCGCGCTGGCAGGAAGTGCGCCAGGCGCCAGCGACGCCCTCAGCGCCGCAGCGGAGCCGGCCCCCGCAGCGGCTTCGGGCGAGGCCGATGCGCACGCCGCGCTGCAGGAGCTGGAAGATCGCGCAGCCGTCGCAGAACGGACCGCCGCGCTGGCCGCGACCCGGTCACGCGCCAATCCGGAACTGATGCTGGCGACCACGCGCGACCGCGGTGCCTTCGGCGAAGCCTCACAGCAGACCATCACGCTGGGCGTTCGCATCCCCTTCGGCGGCGGCCCGCGCCATGACGCACGCAGCGCCAACGCGCGTGCCGAGGCGGCCGAAGTGCAGGCCCAGCTGGCCCTGGAACGCGAACGCCTGGGCGCGGAACGCGAGGCCGCCAGGGTCCGCGTCGATGCCTCCCGCATCCAGCTCGCGGCGGCAGAGCGCCGCGCACAGCTCGCGCGTGAATCACGCGGCTTCTTCGACAAGTCGTTCCGGCTTGGCGAGACCGACTTGCCGACGCGCCTGCGCATCGAAGCCGAGGCCGCCGAGGCCGAGCGCCAGGCTGCACGCATACGCATCGAGCTCGCTGCGGCGATCTCTGCGTGGCGCCAGGCCTTGGGCCTTCTGCCGCAGTGACACCACTCGACAAATCTTTCAGGACATTCCCATGAACTTCCCAAAACTCTCCGCCGCACTGTTCGCTGCGGCCCTGCTTGTCGGATCCCCCGCCTGGGCCGGCCCAGGTCATGACCACGGTGACGCGGCTCCCGTGGCCGCCGGCCAGGCGCTGCCGCGCTTCTCGGCCGTGTCCGAGACCTTCGAGCTCGTCGGCGTGCTCAGCGGCAAGCAGATCACGCTGTACCTCGACCGTTTTGCCGACAACAGCCCCGTGCGCGGCGCGCAGATCGAGCTCGAGATCGGCGGGGCCAAGTTCAAGGCTGAAAAACATGGCGACGACGAATACGAGGTCGTGCTGCCCGAGGCCCCCAAGCCCGGCGTGCTGCCGGTGACCGCCACGGTGACCGCCGGCAACGAAGCCGACCTGCTGGCCGGTGAACTCGACATCCACGAAGAGGCGCACGCCGACGAGGCCGCACACACGCATGCGTGGACCGAATACGCAGGATGGGTGGCGGCCGGCATCGCCGCGCTGGGCTTGCTCGTTCGGGGCGGGCGTCGTGCGGTCCATGCGCGCAGCGTTCGTACGGGAGCTGCAGCATGAAGCGCACCCTGATCGCCTCCGGCCTGGGGCTGCTGATCGCCCTGACGGGCTTAGGTCCCGCCCAAGCGGGCCCCGGCCACGACCACGGCGACGCCCCCGCCGCGCCCAGCGCCAACGGACCGCAGCGCCAGCCCGATGGCAGCGTCTTCCTGCCCAAGCCCGCGCAGCGCCAGCTGGGCGTGCGCACGGTCGTCACCGAAGCCGCTGAACTGCCCCGCACGGTGGAACTCAGCGCCAAGGTGCTGATGGACCCGAACGCCGGCGGCAAGGTGCAGCCGCTGAACGCCGGCCGCATCGAACCCGGGCCGCGTGGCCTGCCCAACCCCGGGCAGGCGGTGCGCAAGGGCGAGGTGCTGGCCTATGTCGTGCCATCCGCGGCGCCCATCGAGCGCTCCAACCAGGCCGCGCTGCTGGCCGAGTTGCGCACCGCCAAGTCCCTCGCCGACAAGCGCATCGCGCGCCTGCAGGAACTTGCGGACACGGTGCCGCGCAAGGACATCGAAGCGGCCGAGAGCGAGGCCGCCAGCCTGGCGGCCCGCATCGCGGCGGTGGGCGGTGGCCTCTCCACGCGCGAGGCATTGCTGGCACCGGTGTCGGGCGTGATCGCCTCGGCCCACGTCGTGGCTGGCCAGGTGGTCGATGCACGCGAACTCATCTTCGAGATCGTCGACCCCTCGCGCCTGCGCATCGAGGCGCTGGCCTTCGACGCTGCCATCGCTTCCAACATCGGCAGCGCGACGATGGCCCTGGGCAACCAGCGCATGCCGCTCACCTTCATCGGCGCCTCGCGCAGCCTGCGTGAGCAGGCGCTGCCGCTGGCCTTCCGCGCCCAGGGTGCCGCACTCGACCAGTTGGCCGTGGGTCAGCCGGTGCGTGTGTTCGTGCAGACGAAGGACAAGGTCAAGGGTATCCCGGTGCCCGTGGCTTCGCTGATGAAGAACCCGGCCAACCAGACCGTCGTCTGGGTGAAGACGGCGCCGGAACGCTTCGAGCCGCGCACCGTCACCATCGAGCCGCTGGACGGTATCAACGCCGCAGTCACCTCGGGGCTCGAACCCGGTGACCGAGTCGCGACACAAGGCGCCACCTTGATCAACCAGGTGCGCTGACATGTTCAAGTGGCTACTCGAAAACAGCCTGACGAACCGGGTGCTGGTGATGATCGCCAGCGTGGTGCTGATCGGCTACGGTGCCTTCACGCTGTCCACGACGCCGGTGGACGTGTTCCCCGACCTCAACAAGCCCACCGTCACCATCATCACCGAGGCCGGCGGCATGGCCGCCGAAGAGGTGGAGCAGCTCATCACCTTCCCGCTGGAGACGGCCATGAACGGCTTGCCGGGCGTGGAGTCGGTGCGATCCATCTCGTCGGCCGGCCTGTCCTTCCTCTACGTCACGTTCAACTGGGACACCGACATCTTCCGCGCCCGGCAACTGGTGTCGGAGCGCTTGTCCGGCATGGAAGAGAGCGTCCCCGAGGGCGTCACGCCGCACATGGGACCGATCAGCTCGATCATGGGCGAGATCATGCAGATCGCCATTCCGGTCGATCCCAGCAAGATCAGCGCGATGGCGGTGCGTGAGTACGCCGACTGGGTGCTGCGGCCTCGCCTCCTGTCGGTGCCGGGCGTGGCGCAAGTCATCCCGATCGGCGGCGAAGTCCGGCAGTTCCAGGTGCAGCCGAACACGACGCGCATGGCCGAACTGGGCATCACCCACGAGCAGCTCGAAGGCGCGTTGAAGGGCTTCTCTTCCAACACCTCCGGGGGCTTCCTGGAGCTGAACGGCCGCGAATATCTGATCCGCAATCTGGGTCGCACGTCCCGTCTCGACGATCTGAGCAACCTCGCGCTCACTGCAAAGGACGGCCAGCCGATCCTGTTGCGCCAGATCGCCGAAGTGACCTTCGCCGCAGCGCCCAGGCGTGGCGATGCCGGCGTCGAAGGCAAGCCCGCCGTGATCCTGGGCATCCAGAAGCAACCGACGGCCGACACCATCGCACTCACCCGGTCCATCGAAGAAGCGCTGGTCGGCTTGAAGGCCTCACTGCCGGCCGGCATGGAGGCACCGCGCGTGACCTTCCGCCAAGCCAGCTTCATCGAGGCCTCGATCACCACGCTGCAGGGCAAGCTGATCGGTGCCTCGATCTTCGTGGCGGTGATCCTGTTTTTCTTCCTCGGCACCCTGCGCCCCACCATCATCGCGTTGACGGCGATACCGGTGTCCATTTGTGTGACCGCACTGGTGTTCCGCTACTTCGGCTTGTCGATCAACACCATGACACTGGGCGGCCTGGCCATCGCCATCGGCGGGCTGGTCGACGACGCGGTGGTCGACGTCGAGAACATCATCCGGCGGCTGAAGTCCGACCGGGCGCGCCACCCGCAGCACCGCCTGAACCCGTTGCTGCTGGTGGCGAAGGCGTCGATGGAGGTGCGCTCCGGCATCCTGTACGCCACGGTCATCATCGTCCTGGTCTTCATCCCGCTGTTCGCGCTGCCGGGGCTGGAGGGCAAGCTGTTCGTGCCGCTGGGCATCGCCTTCATCGTCTCGACGCTGGCCTCGCTGCTCGTCTCGGTCACGGTCACGCCGGTGCTGAGCTACTACCTGCTGCCGCGGATGAAGAACCTGGACCATGGCGACACCAAGGTGTTGGCCTGGCTGAAGGCGCGCTACCGCAGCAGTCTCCAGGGCGTACTCGGCCGACCCAAGGCCGCCCTGGCAGCCGCAGGCGTTGCCGTGCTGGTCGCCGCAGCGGCCGTGCCTTTCTTCCCGACAACCTTCCTGCCGCCGTTCAACGAAGGCACGCTGCTGATCGGCCTGCGCTTGAACCCCGGCGTCACCTTGACGGAGTCATCAGCGCTGGCCCGCCAGGCCGAAGTGCTGATCCGGCAGGTGCCCGAGGTGACCCACGTCGGGCGCCGCAGTGGCCGGGCCGAGCTGGACGAACACGCCGAGGGCGTGCACGTCAGCGAGCTGGACGTGGGCCTGAAGCCCACCGCCGAGCTGACGCGCAGCATGGACGAGATCAAGTCCGACATCCGTTCGCGCCTGGTCAACCTGCCGGCGGCGCTGGAGATCGGCCAGCCCATCTCGCACCGCATCGACCACATGCTCTCAGGCGTGCGCTCGCAGATCGCCATCAAGATCTTTGGCGAGGATCTGGACGCGCTCCGCGGCCAGGCCGACGCGCTGCGCGCGAAGCTGGCCGCCATCCCGGGCCTGGCCGACCTGCAGATCGAGAAGCAGGTGCTGGCGCCACAGATCAAGGTGCGCATCGACTACGCCGCGGCCGCGCAGTACGGCGTGCCGGCCCCGCAGGTGATGGCCACGCTGCAGGCCCTGGTCGAAGGCGAGAAGATCACGCAGATCGTCGAGGGCAGCCGACGCTTCGCGCTGGTGGTGAAGCTGCCGGAATCAGCGCGGTCGGTGGAGGGCCTGGGCCAGATCCTGATCGAGACGCCGAACGGGCGCATCCCGCTGTCGAAGATCGCCACCATCGAAGACGGCGACGGCCCCAACCAGATCAGCCGCGACGACGGCAAGCGGCGCATCGTGCTGTCGGGGAGATCGTCGCCGACATCCGCGACGTGGTTGCCGAGACGACGCTGCCCGAGGGCATGTTCATCACCCTGGGCGGGCAGTTCCAGGCGCAGGAAGAGGCCTCGCGCCTGATCGGCCTGCTGTCCATCGTGTCGCTGACGCTGATGTTCGTCGTGCTCTACAGCCGCTACAAGAGCGCCGTGCTGTCGGCGCTGATCATGGTGAACATCCCGCTGGCCCTGGTGGGTGCGGTCATTGGCCTGTGGCTGTCGGGCCAGCCGCTGAGCGTGGCGGCGCTGGTCGGCTTCATCACGCTGGCCGGCATCTCGGTGCGCAATGGCATCCTCAAGGTCAGCCACTACGTCAACCTGATGCGCTTCGAAGGCGAGAACTTCGACCAGAAGATGATCGTGCGCGGCTCGCTGGAGCGGCTGAGCCCGGTGCTGATGACGGCCCTGGTCACCGCGTTCGCGCTGGCACCTCTGCTGTTCGAGGCCGAGCGCCCCGGCACCGAGGTGCTGCACCCGGTGGCCGTGGTGATCTTCTCCGGCCTCATCAGCTCGACCCTGCTCGACACCTTCCTCACGCCTGCGATGTTCTGGCTGTTCGGTCGCAGGCCCGCCGAAGCGCTGATGGACGACAAGGATGCCGAGGCGCTTTGATCCTTCACCTGTTCCCACCCACCACCCCGAAAGGACTCCCATGAAGACCCCAGCCCTGATTGCCGCCATCACCCTGTCCCTGGCCGGATCGGCCTTCGCCGCCGGCGCGAAAGACGACCATGGGCATGACCACAAGCCAATGCACGGCGGCATCGTGGCACCGACCAAGCTGATGGACTTCGAGTTGGTGGCCAAGCCGACAGTGATCCACCTGTACCTGAGCGACCACGGCAAGGCGGCCGATGTGTCCAAGGCCACCGCCAAGCTCACGCTGCTGAGCGGGACCGAGAAGCAGGAGGTCGAATTGAAGCCCGCCGGCGACAAGCTCGAAGCGACCGGCAGCTTCAAGGTCGGCCCGGGCACCAAGGCTGTGGCCGTGGTGATGATCGCTGGCAAGCCGTCGACGGCACGCTTCACCCTGAAGTGAGCTTGCCCTCGCCATGAACAGCGCGAGCGACGAACGCGACAGAGCAGCGACCTCACGGCCGAGCACCGGATGGCTCTGGTTGTCGGCCGCGTGGGCCGTCGCACTGGTGTCGACGTTCGCCGCGCTGTTCATCGGCGAGGTGATGGGCATGACGCCCTGCCAGCTCTGCTGGTACCAGCGCATCCTGATGTTCCCCCTGGCCGTGATCCTTGGCATGGCAGCGTTCAGCAACGACCGCCGCGGGGCCATCTACGCCCTGCCACTGGCCCTGGGCGGCGCGGCCGCGGCCGGGTATCACACCGCGCTCGTGGCAGGCTGGTTGCCGCAGTGGTGGATCCCCTGCGGCGCCGGCCCGTCGTGCAGCGACCAGAAACTGGTGATCCTCGGCGATATCCAGATCCCCTGGCTGTCCCTGCTGGCCTTCGCCGCCATCGTCGTCCTCCTGCTCGTCTACCTTCGAAAGTCCCGCTCATGAACACCAAGAAGCTCGCCGTCGGCGGCATCCTGATCCTCGTGGTCGCCGCTTTCGTTGTGGGCGTGAGTCTCTACCGGAAGCAGACACAGAGCGCCCAGGACCAGACGGTCCGCGCCGAGCAGACACGGCTGGTGCGAATGCACTCGCCGGTGCTCGGCCGCCAGGCCGCGCCGGTCACGATCGTCGAGTTCTTCGACCCGGCCTGCGAGACCTGCCGCGCGTTCTATCCGATCGTCAAGAGCCTCATGGCCAAGTACCCGGACGACGTTCGGCTCGTCATCCGCTACGCGCCGTTCCACCAGGGCTCCGACCAGGTGGTGAAACTCCTCGAAGCGGCCAAGCGCCAGGGCAAGTACCAGCCGGTGCTGGAAGCGGTGCTGCAAGCGCAACCGACCTGGGCCGACCACGGCAGGCCCAACCCAGACCTCACCTTCGAGATCGCAAAGGCCGCCGGTCTGGACCTCGCGCGGGCCCGCGAAGACATGGCACGCCCCGAGATGCAGGCGCTGCTGGCCCAGGATGTGGAGGACCTCACCGCGCTGCAGGTGAGCAAGACACCCACTTTCTTCGTGAACGGACGCAGCCTGCCCAGCTTCGGGCCGGACCAGCTCGCGGACCTCGTAGCGGAAGAAGTCGCGAGGGCAAAGCGATAGACCAAGGGCGGTTGCAGCAGCCCCCGGCAGCTCGCTGTCATGTCGCTGAAGACGCCCGGGTCGGCATCCAGGCAATGCCGGGGTCGGCGGGCGCTTCGCCAGGGGCTGCCAGTCTGCGTCTGCGCATCAGTCTGTAGATCGCTGGCACGACGAACATCGACAGCAGCGGCGCCGTCACCATGCCGCCGACCATCGGTGCCGCGATGCGCTGCATCACCTCGGAGCCGGTGCCACCACCGAACATGATGGGCAACAGGCCCGCGATGATCACGGCCACTGTCATCGCCTTCGGCCGCACGCGCAGCACCGCGCCTTCGCGGATCGCGTCAAGCAGTGCGGCGTCGCTGTGCTGCCCGCGGGCCAGCCGCGCCTCCCAGGCCTGCTTCAGGTACAGCAGCATGATCACGCCGAACTCGGCCGCCACACCCGCCAGCGCGATGAAGCCGATCGCACCGGCCACGCTCAAGTTGTAGCCCAACAAGTAAAGCAGCCAGAAACCGCCGATCAACGCAAAGGGCAGCGTCGCCAGGATCAGCAGCGCCTCGTCGAAACGACGGAAGGTGAGGTACAGCAGCACGAAGATGATGCCCAGCGTGAAGGGCACGACGACCTTGAGCTTGGCCGTGGCGCGCTCAAGGAACTCGAACTGACCCGACCACGAGATCGAAAAGCCGGGCGTCAGCTCCACCTGCTCGGCGACGGCCTTCTGCATGTCCTGCACCGCGGACTTCAGATCGCGCCCACGGATGTCGACGTAGACAAAGCCGGCCAGGCGCGCGTTTTCGCTGCGCAGCATCGGCGGGCCGTCGCTGATGCGCAGCTCGGCCACGTCCGACAGCACGATGCGCGCACCGCGCGGCGTGACGAAGGGCAGTGTGCGCAGCTTCGCCAGCGAGTCGCGGACCTCGCGTGGGTAGCGCACGTTGATCGGGAAGCGTTGCAGGCCCTCGACCGTCTCACCGACGTTGTCGCCACCGACCGCGGCGCTGATCACCGACTGCACGTCGGCGATGTTCATGCCGTAGCGGGCCGCTGCGTCGCGGTTGATGTTCACGTCGACGTAGCGCCCGCCAGTCAGCCGCTCGGCCAGTGCACTGCTGACGCCTGGTACGCCCTTGACGGCCTTCTCGATCTCGCTGGCGATGCGGTCGATCTCGGCCAGGTCGGTGCCGGCCACCTTCACGCCCACCGGGCTCTTGATGCCGGTGGCCAGCATGTCGATGCGGTTGCGGATGGGTGGCACCCAGATGTTCGAGAGACCCGGCACCTTGACGATGCGGTCCAGCTCCTCGACCAGCCTGTCGCTCGTCATGCCGTCGCGCCATTGGTCCTTGGGCTTGAACTGGATCGTGGTCTCGAACATCTCCATCGGCGCCGGGTCGGTGGCCGTCTCGGCGCGGCCGGCCTTGCCATAGACCGTCTGCACTTCGGGCAGCGTCTTGATCAGTCGGTCGGTCTGCTGCAGCAGTTCGGCCGCCTTCCCCGCCGACAGGCCGGGCAGCGCGGTCGGCATGTAGAGCAGATCGCCTTCGTCCAGCGGCGGCATGAACTCGCCGCCGATCTTCAGGATCGGCCAGGCGGTGCTGGCCAGCAGCAGCAGCGCGACCGCAATCGTCGTCTTCGGCCAGGCCAGCACGCGGTCAAGCAGCGGCCGGTAGGCGGCGATCAGCGCGCGGTTCAGCGGGTTGCTTCGTTCGTCCGGGATGCGGCCGCGAATCAGGTAGCCCATCAACACCGGCACCAGCGTCACCGCCAGCCCCGCCGATGCCGCCATCGCATAGGTCTTGGTGTAAGCCAGCGGCGAGAACAGCCGGCCCTCCTGCGCCTCGAGCGTGAACACCGGGATGAAACTCAGCGTGATGATCAGCAGCGAAAAAAACAGCGCCGGGCCGACCTCGACCGCCGCGTCGCCGACGACACGCCACTGCACCTCGCCCTTCAGGGTTTCGCCCGGATGTTCGTGTCGCCAGGCCTCGATGTGCTTGTGCGCGTTTTCGATCATCACCACCGCCGCGTCGACCATCGCGCCGATGGCGATGGCAATGCCGCCTAGCGACATCACGTTGGCGTTGACACCCTGGTGGTGCATCACGATGAAGCTCGCCAGGATGCCCAGCGGCAGCGTGACGATGGCCACAAGTGCCGAGCGCAGGTGGAACAGGAACACCAGGCAGACCAGCGCGACGACGATGAACTCCTCGATCAGCTTGCGGCTCAGGTTCTCGACAGCCCGTTCGATCAGGCCCGAGCGGTCGTAGGTCGGCACGATCTCCACGCCCTTCGGCAGGCTGGCCTGCAGCGAAGCGATCTTGGCCTTCACGGCGGCAATGGTCTCCAGCGCGTTTTTGCCCGATCGCATGACGATCACACCGCCGGTGGCCTCGCCCTCGCCGTCGAGTTCACCGATGCCACGGCGCATTTCCGGGCCGACTTGCACACGTGCCACGTCACCCAGGCGCACGCTGACACCGGCATCGGTGGCATTCAGCGGGATCTTGCGGAAGTCATCCAGCGTCGCCAGCAGCCCCGAGGCGCGCACCACGTATTCGGCCTCGCCCAGTTCCAGCACCGAACCGCCGACCTCCTGGTTGGCATTGCGGATCGCATCGATCACCTGGCCGTGCGGGATGTTGTAGACCGCCAGCTTGTCGGGGTCCAGCAGCACCTGGTACTGGCGGACCATGCCGCCGACCGACGCCACTTCCGCCACGTTCGGCACGGTCTTCAGCTCGTACTTCAGGAACCAGTCCTGCAGTGCTCGCAACTGGCCGGCGTCCATCGTGCCGCTGCGGTCCACCAGCGCGTACTGGTAGATCCAGCCCACGCCGGTGGCGTCGGGCCCCAGCGCCGGCTTGGCGGCGGCAGGCAAACGTGACTGCACCTGGTTCAGGTATTCCAGCACCCGCGAGCGCGCCCAGTAGGGGTCGGTACCGTCGTCGAACAGCACGTAGACGAAGCTGTCGCCGAAGAAGGAGTAGCCCCGCACCACCTTGGCGCCCGGCACCGACAGCATCGTCGTCGTCAACGGGTAGGTGACCTGGTTCTCGACGATGCGCGGCGCCTGCCCCGGGTAGGGCGTGCGGATGATGACCTGCACGTCCGACAGGTCGGGCAGCGCGTCCAGCGGCGTGCGCTGCACGGCCCACAGGCCCCAGGCGGTCACGATGACCGTGGCCAGCAGCACCAGGAAGCGGTTGACGATGGACCAGCGGATCAGCGCGGCGATCATCGCGAAGCCCCTGAAGCGGCGGCAGCAGCTGCGGCCGGTGGCAGCAGCGTGAGCGTGGTCACCTTCGGGCCATCGGTGGGATCGACGACGAACTCGAAGTCGACGCGATCGCCGACAGCCAGCCCCCGAGGCAGCTTGTTGGATGGCGGCAGCTTGAACTCCATCGTCATCGCGCCCATGCCGATGCTCGGGATGGGGCCGTGGCTCAGCGTGACGCTTTCGCGGTCGAGCGATTCGACAAGGCCTTGGCCGCTGTGACGCTGGGCGGTGTTGGCCGCTCCAGGCGCCGGCTGCTCGTTAAGCCGCGCCTCGACGCCTTTCAGGCTGGCTTCGGAGTCGATCAGGAACTGCGACGAGACGACCACGCGCTGGCCCGCCTTGAGTCCGCGCTTGATCTCGGTCTGGCCGCCGGTCTCCAGGCCGGTCTCCACATCGACGGGTGCAAAGCGCCCGCCTTCTTCAGCCACCATCACCACGGCGCGCCGGCCGGTCTGGATCACCGCCTCGGTGGGGACCAGCAGGGCCTTCCCCGCGCGGGTGTCCATGAACTGCATCGCGACGAACATGCCCGGCACCAACTGACCGCTGGGGTTGGCGAACTGCACACGTGCCTTCAGGGTGCGCGTGCTCACGTTCACCTCGGGCAGCAGCGCCTGCACGGTGCCGCGGAACACCGCCCCGGGGACGCCGGGGCTGCGCGCTTCGACCTGGCTGCCGGGCCGCACCAGCGCGGCCTGGCTCTCGGGCAGCTCGGCCAGCGCCCAGACGCTGGCCAGGCCGTTGATGCGCGCCAGCATCATCCCCGGGCTCACCGTCATGCCCTCGCGGGCCACGAGTTCGGCGACCACACCGCTGGACGGCGCGATGAGGGTGATGCGCGGCTGCACGGTGCCCGCCGCATCGACCCGCGCGACCTGGGCCTCGCTCATGCCGGCCAGCAGCAGGCGCTGGCGTGCTGCGGCGATCAGCCCGGGATCGCCCGCCGCAAAGCGTTTGACGGCCAGGTACTCGTCCTGCGCCGCAACCCACTCGGGAACGTAGACATCGACAAAGGGCTGCCCTGCGCGCACGCGGTCGAGCGTCGCGCGCACATGCAGCTTCTCGATGTAGCCCGTCGCCCGGGCCTGCACCACCGACTGGTCGCGCTCGTTCCAGGCAATGCTGCCGACGGCGCTGACCATCGGCCGCAGCGTGCCCTCCACGACCTCGGCGGTCCGCACGCCCAGGTTCTGCTGGATGCGCGGGCTGACAGTGACCGTGCCCTGGTCGTCGCTGCCGGCGCCGCCATAGACCGGCACCAGCATCATGTCCATGAAGGGCGACCTGGCCGGCGAGTCGAAGCGTTTGCCGGGCACCATGGGGTCGTGGTAGTAAAGGACAGGCTTGCCGGTGGCCGGGTCGACATCGCCGGCCTTGATCCCTTCCTTGATGTGGCGGCGAGTTGCTGCCTCTCCGGCCGCGATGCTGCGGGTCGGGTCTTCTGCTGAAGGCGAGTCGGATGCAGTTGCCGATGCGCCGCCAGCTTGGCCCATGCCGCGGTGCATGCCGGCCTGGTAGAGCGCATAGCCGCCCGCAGCCAGCGCGATGCCAACAAGCGCTGTCAACAAGGTGTTCCGGGTGTTCATCGTGCCGCCTCCGACTTGGCTTGCGCGCCGCCGTGCGGCGGCAGCAGATAGTTCAGTTGAGCCCAGACGCGGGCCCGCTCCATCTCGATGCGCAGTCGCTCGATTTGCACGTCCACTTCGCTGCCGCGTGCGTCCAGCACGGCCGGCAACGCACCGGTGCCGCTGCGGTAGGCCACCAGCGCAGCTTCACTGCGCTGGCTCGCCAGCGGCAACAGGGAAGCGTCATAGCGACGCAGTCGGTCCTCGTGGCTGCGCCATTCCTGGAGCATCGCCCGCACCTCGGCTTCGCGGGCGCGCTGCAGCTCCTCGCGCCGAGACCGTGCCTCGTCCACACTCGCCAGGCGCGCGGCCAGATCACGGTCCTGCCGGTTCTTCTGGTCCCACTGCAGCGGCACCGAGAGATTGATCGAGACCATGTTGCCGTAGGCCGGGCCGCGCTGGCTGAACATCAGCTCGACACTCCAGTCCGACGATCTCGCCGCACGCGCCACGGCGGCATCGCTGTCCGCTATCGCCTCTTGCTGTGCGGCAGCGGCGATCTCCGGGTGCCGCGTCAGGTGCTCTGCCAGGGAACCTTCGGTCCATGCAGGCAGCCTGAGCGCGGGACGTGGCCCCAACGGCAGCCGCGCGACTTGACCCACCCATCGCCCAAGCCGGCTGGTCGCGACCGCGACTTCGCGCTCGGCCTGCGCCAGCTCATCGCGCAGTTGCTCGACCGATCCGCGCGCCGCAAAAACCTCGGCTTGCGAGCCCTTGCCGCTGCGGTACACCGTCTGCACAGCCTGGACCTGAAGTTCTGCCTGGGCTATCTGTGCCCGCAGCAGCTCACGCATCGATTCCAGGTACGAACATTCGAGCCAGGCCGTGGCTGCATCCCGCTGCAGGTCTGCAAGGGTGGCCTGTCGTGCGACCTTCGCCAGATCGACCTCGCGTTCGGCGCGGCGCACGCGGGCGCTGCGCTTGTCGGCCCGGGTCAGTTCCTGCATCACCCCGATCGAGCGCATCGTCATGAAGTCCCGGGTGATGCTGTAGCGGTCCGGGCCGTCGATCGGCAGGTTGCTGAGGCCGAGCTTGAGCACCGGGTCGGGCAGCTGGCCTGCAGCCGCAGCCATCTCGCGAGCCGCCTGGGCCTGCGACTCGACCGCGCTCACAAGCCGCGAGCGCGCGGCGGCTTCGGCGACGGCACTCTCCAGGGAGAGCGAGGTTTGAGCGAAGGCAGGGGAAGCGCCGAGTGCCAGCCACAGCACGAGCAATGTAGCCAGGCGCAGGCCGTGTCGCCTGCGGGGCAAGGTCGAAATCATGGGAACTCCTGAAGTCCGGAACCGGGCCGCGGCTGCGCCGCGACCGATCCAAATGCGATAGCAGCAGTGCGCGACGCTGTGCGCGAGTGGCGGAGGTCGGTCGTGCAAGCGCTCGTCTTCAGCCCATGCACGCAGCAGGCTGTCCAGCCGGTCATCCACCGAGACGGTGAACAGGGCCGGCAATGCCGTTGCCGGTGCAAAGACCGGCGAGACATGGTCGACCGCCTGATTGACCGAGCCGAACTGGCAGTGCTGCATGCACAAGGCCGGCTGCTCGGGATCGAGCTGAACCCCGGCAGCCACCATCTCTGCGCAGGGCATCCCTGCCATCGAAGAAGAACCTGGGTCGGCCTGACGGCTCATCGCGGGACAGGCGTAGGCGGCCACCGCCAGCTGCGCGAACAGCAGCGCCATCGACAGCATGCCGATGATGCGGACGCGAAGGCGCTTGCGGAGATTCACGGACAAGAGGATAGCCGGAACCACTCGCTCGCGCCCGGTCGTCACCCCCATGTTCGGTAAACCACAGACCGATGCGGTGCAGGCGCTCAGAGTCGCGCCGCATGAAACAACACACGATGAAGGCTGCCATTTTCGAAACGGCGGGACGCATCGTCCTCGTCGACAAGCCGGTCCCCGAGGTCGGTCCGCTGGACGCCCTGCTGCGGATCACGACAACCACGATCTGCGGCACCGACGTGCACATCCTGAAGGGTGAGTACCCCGTCGTGCGCGGGCTGACCGTCGGCCATGAGCCGGTCGGCGTGATCGCCAAGCTGGGCGCCGCGGTGCAGGGCTACCGCGAAGGTCAGCGCGTGATTGCCGGCGCCATCACGCCCAGCGGCTGGAGCAACGCCTGCCTGTGCGGCGTCTGCTCGCAGGACGGCGCCGGCACCGAACATGGTTGGAAGTTGATGGGCGGCTGGAAGCTGGGCAACACCATCGACGGCTGCCAGGCTGAGTACGTGCTGGTGCCCGATGCGATGGCCAACCTGGCGCCCGTGCCCGACAACTTGAGTGACGAACAGGTGCTGATGTGCCCCGACATCATGTCCACCGGCTTCAGCGGCGCCGAGACCGCGGGCGTGCGCATCGGCGACACGGTGGCGGTGTTCGCACAAGGGCCCATCGGCTTGTGCGCGACCATCGGCGCCAAGCTCGCCGGCGCCAGCCTGGTGATCGGTGTCGACCGCCTGCCCGACCGCCTGCAGATCGCCCGGCAACTGGGTGCCGACCACGCCATCGACGGCAGCAAGGTCGACCCGGTGGCCGAGATCATGAAACTGACCGGTGGCCGCGGTGTCGATGTCGCCATCGAGGCGTTGGGCACGCAGTCCACCTTCGAGGCGGCCTTGCGGGTGTTGCGCCCCGGCGGCACCTTGTCGAGCCTGGGTGTGTACTCGACCGACCTGACGATCCCGCTCGGCGCCTTCAGCGCCGGCCTGGGCGACCACAAGATCGTCACCACGCTGTGCCCCGGCGGCAAGGAGCGCATGCGGCGCCTGATGTCGGTGATTGCCTCCGGGCGTGTCGACCTGGCAGCGATGGTCACGCACCGCTTCAAGCTCGCCGACATCGAGGCCGCCTACGACCTCTTCAGCCACCAGCGCGATGGCGTGCTGAAGGTGGCGATCACACCGTGAGGGTTTGCGTTCGCGCGGCACTTGCCTGACAAGGCCAACGTCCCATCGAAACGATGCGCCGCCACCCGCGCGAAAGCGCTTGACACTCCAACGATGGGAAGGTTGATGCTTCTGCTGCGTTGACACCCGACGCAAGCCATCGAAGGAGATGACCATGGACAGGCCCACCCACCCCACGCGCAGCGGCCATGCCGGTCATCAACACGGGCCAACGCAAAGCCATCATGATCATCACGGCCAACACCAGGGCCCGGCGTCGGGGTCGGCCGAAGAAACGCTGAAAGACCCCGTCTGCGGCATGACGGTCACTCGCGATTCCGCACACCAGGCAGAGCATGCCGGCCGGTCGTACTGGTTCTGCAGCGCCGGCTGCCGCACGAAGTTTCTGTCTGAGCCGCAGAAGTACCTGACGCCTGTTGTCGCCGCTGCCAAGCCGCCCCCGGCCGCTGCCGCTGGCACGGTCTACACCTGCCCCATGCACCCGGAAATCCGCCAGGACCACCCGGGCGACTGCCCCAAGTGCGGCATGAGCCTGGAGCCCGTGCTGCCCAGCCTGGACGACGAAACCAACCCCGAACTGGTGGACTTCACCCGCCGTTTCTGGTGGACCTTGCCGCTGACGGTGGTGGTGACGGTGCTGGCGATGTTCGGCCACCAGCTGGGCTGGATGGCGATGGGCACGCAGAGCTGGCTGGAGCTGGTGCTGACCGTGCCCATCGTGCTGTGGGCCGGCTGGCCCTTCTTCGTGCGAGGTGCGCAGTCCGTGGTGAACCGCAGCCCCAATATGTGGACGCTGATCAGCCTGGGCACCGGCTCGGCCTTCGTCTACAGCGTGGTGGCCACCGTCGCGCCGCAGGTGTTCCCGGACTCCTTTGTCTCGATGGGCCGCGTGGCCGTCTACTTTGAAGCGGCGGCGGTGATCATCTCGCTGACCTTGCTGGGCCAGCTGCTGGAATTGAAGGCGCGTTCGCAGACTTCGGCGGCCATCAAGTCGCTGCTCGGCCTGGCGCCCAAGACCGCGCGACGCATCGCGGCGGACGGGTCGGAAGAGGATATCCCGCTGACCGACGTGCACGTCGGCGACAAGCTGCGCGTGCGGCCGGGCGAGAAGGTGCCGGTCGACGGCGTGGTGGTCGAGGGCAGCAGCGCGCTGGACGAATCGATGCTGACCGGCGAGCCCTTGCCTGTGACCAAGCGTGTGGGCGACAAGCTGATCGGCGCCACGCTCAACACCAGCGGCGCGCTGATCATGCAATCAGAGCACGTGGGCTCGGCCACGGTGCTGTCGCAGATCGTGCAGATGGTGGCCATGGCGCAGCGCTCGCGCGCGCCGATGCAGCGCATGGCCGACGCGGTGGCCGGCTACTTCGTCTGTTGACCTTCTTCGGTTGGGGCCTGTTCGGGCCCGAGCCGAGCTGGGTCTACGGTCTGATCAACGCCGTGGCGGTATTGATCATTGCCTGTCCCTGTGCGCTGGGTCTGGCCACGCCGATGTCCATCATGGTCGCCACCGGGCGCGGCGCCACGCATGGCGTGCTGTTCCGCGACGCGGCCGCCATCGAGAACCTGCGCAAGGTCGACACCCTCATCGTCGACAAGACCGGCACGTTGACCGAAGGCCGGCCGAGTTTCGAGAAGGCCATTGGGGTTGACGGATTCGATGCCGACGAGGTATTGCGCCTGGCCGCCAGCCTCGACCAGGGCAGCGAACACCCGCTGGCCGCGGCCATCGTGACGGCGGCGCGCGAGAAGAAACTTCTACTCGAGAAGCCCGAGCAGTTCGATTCCGCTTCCGGCATCGGCGTGCGCGGAACGGTGGCCGGCAAGGCGCTGGCGCTGGGCAACACCGCGCTGATGGAGCAACTCGGCATCGATGTGGCGCCAATGGCCGCGCAAGCCGAAGCACTGCGCACCGAGGGCGCCAGCGTGATGCACCTGGTCGTCGACGGCAAACTCGCGGGCATCCTGGCGGTGTCCGATCCGGTGAAGGCCACCACGGCCGAAGCGCTGGCAACGCTGCGCAAGGCCGGCATCCGCGTCGTGATGGCCACCGGCGACGGCCTGACCACGGCGCGTGCCGTGGGGCAGCGCCTGGGCATCGAAGAAGTGCATGGTGAGGTCAAGCCCGCCGACAAGCTCAAGCTGGTGGAGAAGCTGCAGTCCGAAGGCCGCGTCGTCGCCATGGCCGGTGACGGCATCAACGACGCCCCGGCGCTGGCCCGCGCCGATGTCGGCATCGCCATGGGCACCGGCACCGACGTGGCGATGAACAGCGCGCAGCTCA